>JAESFU010000050.1_pt1 | contig 278845 bp, 211 predicted proteins | sample 9269461 | NCBI WGS metagenome assembly JAESFU01 (sample SAMN14502556, study PRJNA617107) | algae metagenome | isolation source: Stenomitos rutilans HA7619-LM2 and co-occurring heterotrophs from cave walls | place: USA: Waikapalae cave, Hawaii | collected 2009-07-28 | reverse complement strand
GCAAACCCATTATTCGCGGGTTGCGATATCCGGTTGAAACCATGCTGGAACTAATGGCATCGGGCATGAGTCATGCCGAAATCCTGGCTGATTATGAGGACTTAGACGAACAGGACTTACTGGCTTGTCTCCTATTTGCCGCTCAACTAACCAAAGTCAAACACATTAGCCGGTTGGTTGCGTGAAGTTTCTCATTGATGCTCAACTGCCTAAATCATTGGCAGTGTTCTTGCACGAGAAAGGATTTGATGCTATTCATACGCTGGAACTTCCAAACCGAAATGCTACGAAGGACAGCGAAATAAGGTTGCTATCTGTTCAGGAAGAGCGCATTGTCATTTCTAAAGATGCTGATTTCTATAATAGTTATACCTCGAAGCAGGAACCTTATAAACTTGTCTATTTGACAATTGGGAACCTGAGCAACAAAGAGCTTTTACGTCTATTCGACAGGAATCTCTCTCATCTCATAGCTGTTTTAGACCGGAGTTCTGTCATTGAAATGAATCAACATTTCCTGATAACGCTATTTTGATAGTCAGAAAGAGAGATGGCAGAGTGGTCGATTGCGTCGGTCTTGAAAACCGAAGACTGTAACAGGTCCGGGGGTTCGAATCCCTCTCTCTCTGCGAAAGTCCCGCCCATTTCCCGGCGGGACTTTTTTCATATATGGAGAATCTGCTAAACCGAATCACAACTGACCCGGATATTTGCCACGGCAAACCCATTATTCGCGGGTTGCGATATCCGGTTGAAACCATGCTGGAACTAATGGCATCGGGCATGAGTCATGCCGAAATCCTGGCTGATTATGAGGACTTAGACGAACAGGACTTACTGGCTTGCTTTCTATTTCCCTGTTAGTTTATAAAAAAGAGGCTGCATCAAAAAAGCCCGCTATCATACGTTTCGCGTAAATGCTGCTCTATTACGTCAGATACCAGTTTTCTGGTCTTTTCAGTATCTAATCTGTAGTGCGCGACAAGGCCTTTCTCTACGGAATGGCGTAGGGTTCCGATTGCGTTCCAAAGCTTCGTATCATCGAACTTTTTGTCTATTTCCGTAAGCAGTTCGTTATACGTCAGAAAAGTAAACGCTGTTTGGCGCTCCGGTGTGGTTTCGGCTTGCTGCTGTTTAGCCCGAAACAATGTATCCACCTCATGGCACAGTTTTGCCAGCGTGACAAATTCGCTCCGAAAGCTGGGATTCGCATAAATTTTCTCTACCCACGCCTGATGACTCGCCCGTATCTCCTGTACCACCTCTTTATTCGACAAATCCCGGTAGTGCCAATTAGTCGGGTTATTTTTTTCTGACGCAAAGCGCCGGTGGTAGGCTGCTTTGAACAGATGCAGCAACAACTTATACGCCTTATCAAGCCTGTCTTCCGGTGGATTTTCAGAATGCGGTATACATATCGCATTCGTTGAGCCAGTCGTCAGCCGATGGAGATTCAGGTAACTATAAAGCGCGTCCGTAGCCGTCAACGAGCAATTAGTTAAGGCCTGCTCAATATCGGAATCCATAAACTTGTTCTCGCAGACTTGGCAGTAGAAGTGGACAAACCGATGCTGTTGTTTTCGTTTATCGAACTGACGGAACTGCTCTAACAAAGCAGCATCCGAAGAAACGCCCTGCGCGAATTGATATATTTCTATTTCCTCATCTAAACTCAGTGCTGTCATGGCCGAAACTGGATTTGAGAGAACACTTTCCTATTCAGAAGCTTAGTCTGTAGTTACTTTACTTACCATCGCAGGCCATCCCAATTCAGCCTATCAAACAGGCTGCTTCACCCGCTTCTTTTGTCAGTCTATCCGTTTCGTCATGGCTACCGCTGCGCTGACAACCTACCTTCGTTCCATCAAATTATCTATGCCCCGTCTGCTACGGCGGTTTTCATCTTTTTAACCACACCCGCGAACCGCCCGCAACGGCCAATCGCTTAGACAACAAATCAATGAAACGTTTATTAAAAAAATTTCTCCCTAAACCCGTTCGGACAACAAAACGTGGGCGATTGACCATTCGCCAGCAAGCCTGGTGGGGTCATGAGTAAGCAGTAGGCCCTACGCACCCGCGCCTTTAGTGATCAACGTCTCCTTGGTTCACTAAACCGCGCTGGCCCGCAACTGGGGCAACTTATATGACCACTACCCTTGCCAAATCCCGCTGGTATCGACTGCTGCCGATTGCGTTTATTACCTATAGTCTGGCCTATTTAGACCGGGCCAATTTCGGGTTTGGGGCCGCGAGTGGTCTGGCTACCGATTTGCACATCACGCCCGCGATGTCGTCGCTGTTGGGGTCGCTCTTTTTCCTGGGCTACTTTTTCTTTCAGGTACCGGGAGCCGTGTACGCCGAAAAAAAGAGCGCCAAAAAGCTCATTTTCTGGTCGTTGATTCTGTGGGGAAGCCTCGCTACCGCAACGGGCATTATTAGCAATGTCAACGCCCTGATTATTATTCGGTTTATGCTCGGCGTGGTCGAGAGTGCAGTCATGCCGTCGATGCTCCTGTTTTTGAGCCGCTGGTTCACCAAAGCCGAACGGTCGCAGGCCAACACGTTTTTGATTCTGGGTAATCCGGCCACCATTCTCTGGATGTCGGTGCTGTCGGGTTATTTAGTGCAGGCGGTGGGCTGGCGGTGGATGTTTATAGTGGAAGGGCTTCCAGCCATCATCTGGGCCTTCTTCTGGTGGCGGTTGGTAGACGATACACCTCAGGAAGCTGCCTGGTTAACCGAACCCGAAAAGCAGGCGTTGGCCGACCAGCTCCAGCAGGAACAGCAGGGGATTAAACCGGTCAAAAACTATGGCGAAGCCTTCAAATCGAGGGTCGTTATTTTGCTCAGTCTGCAATACGCCCTGTGGAGCATTGGCGTGTATGGGTTCGTGATGTGGCTCCCGTCCATCCTGAATACGGCCCCCAATATGACGATTGTGAAAACGGGCTGGCTATCGGCGGTGCCGTATGTACTGGCCATTATCGGGATGCTGATCGCGTCGTATTATTCGGACAAAACCCTGAACCGCAAAGTGTTTGTCTGGCCGTTTCTGCTCCTCGGTGCGCTGGCGTTCTACGCGTCCTATGTCGTTGGTGTCAATCAGTTCTGGCTCTCGTTTGGTCTGCTCATTCTGGCGGGTGGAGCCATGTATGCGCCGTATGGACCCTTCTTCGCCATCATTCCCGAACTATTGCCAAAGAACGTAGCTGGTGGAGCAATGGCACTCATCAACAGTTTCGGCGCGTTGGGTTCTTTTATTGGCGCTTACATTGTCGGCTATCTGAACGGAACCACCGGCGGGTTTGGCGCATCGTATCTATTCATGGCTGGTTCGCTGTTTCTGTCAGCCATCATCACATTGGTGGCCGTGAAAAAGCCAGTTTCGGTTCAGGTAGTGGAAGAAAGCGCTACAGCTAATTCCAGCGGGGATTGGTGATCAGGATAATCAAAAAGAACAGCCCGCATAATAAGCCAGGTATGGCCAGCACAGCCAACACGATTTTTGCAAAGGCTTGCTGTTGATGGGTTTGCAGCCAATAACTTCCCAGCAAAATAGCTCCCAGAGCGGCCAGCATAAAAAACCACAGCCCGCCATTAAATGAAGAGACGGAACCATCGGCCAGGCCAATAAAAAAGAAGTAGAGGACAATTAGTGCAATAACGGCATCAAAGCCCCATAAAATCCAGAAGAAGTTCATGGTTATCAGGCAAGTTAAGTGGGCAGCGCTTTTTATTGGCTAAATTGATATTTCCTCCTCTGGAAAGCTACGACGATTTAGTATCCGGTCGGCATGATGAGCACGTCTTAAAACCAGAAGGCCCCTGTAGTAGTTAAGCAACCTATAAAAGAGTGCAGCAACTTACCAGCTAAACCTTACAGCAATGGATAATACCCCTACCCAATTCCAGCCCGGCGACCAGGTCGTTTTGCTGGATGGCAGCGCCCCGATGACCGTGAAAGCAGTGAAAGATGGCGGACGCACCGTCACCTGCGAGACGAGCAGTGAAGACAAACCGACAGAACAGGACTATGACGCCACCAAACTCACCAAAATGCACAGTGGAGAGCAAACCGGCGCGAAGGCAGATGTAAAAGCCTAACACATAGACAGCCAAAACAAAAGGCCAGCCCCAGCGGAGTTGGCCTTTGTAGAACCCTGTTATAAAGCTTATATGTCAATTATACGTTTTGGCAGTAAGATGTGTTGCAGAACTGGTATCAGAAATTAACTAAGCGGTAATTTTTCGAGTAAACCGCCTAATGGGCAGGTTATAAAGTCAGGTAAGATTTTAAAATGAGCAGACTATATTTACTCTTCTCCAATTCGGTAAACCTATCTAAAACGATCACACCCAGTCAATTCCTTTGCGGAGCAACGCCAACGTCTGCGCTTCGCGGCTGCCGGGTTCGGGGCGGAAGTCATACGTCCAGTTGGCCTGAGGGGGCATACTCATCAAAATTGACTCCGTGCGACCATTGGTTTCCAAACCAAACTTAGTGCCCCGGTCCCAGACTAAGTTAAACTCCACATAACGCCCCCGACGCAGGAGTTGCCAGGTTTTTTCGTGTTCGCCAAACGGCAGGGCGTGGTTCTGGCGCATAAAGTGCGTGTAGATCGGCGCGAACGCATTGCCCATGTCCTGCACGAAGGCAAACAGGTCGGCCTTATGGACCGCGCCGGTGGGCTTCAGGTAATCGAAGAAAATACCGCCTATTCCCCGCGTTTCCTGTCGATGGGGAATGTAAAAATAATCGTCGGCCCAGGATTTGAATTTGCCGTAATAGGATGGGTCGTGCTGGTCGCAGACGGTTTTGATCTGCTGATGAAACCAGCGGGCATCGTCGTCTACCACATAATGCGGGGTTAAGTCAATGCCTCCGCCAAACCAGCAATGGCCTGTACTCATCTCGAAATACCGAACATTCATATGGATGATGGGCACCATCGGACTGTGTGGGTGCAACACAATAGACACTCCAGTGGCGTAAAAATCAGCGGCTTCGGTCAGGTTTAGCGAACGCAGCGTAGCCTCGGTAGCTTCGCCATGCACGGCCGAGAAACCAACACCTCCTTTTTCGATAATGGCTCCGTTGGTGATCGTGCGCGAACGCCCTCCGCCCCCACCCGGCCGCTCCCAGGCATCCTCCCGGAATTGAGCGGGTACTTTATCCAACGTATTTCCGGCCACATCGGCTTCTTCCAGCGACCGGCAGATGCGGTCCTGCAATCCCATGAAAAACGCCGAAATGCTTTCTTTGGTTAGTTCCTGTTCTGATGTCATAAGCAGCGCAAAGATACAACCGAATCAGTCGACCAGTTTGAGCGCATACCGAATCGGGCGGGGTTTATCAATCAGGATAAGCAGCCCCTGCCCGGTTAATTGCCGCAGCAGTTTACCGGCCCGGTAGTCAGAGATGTTAATGAGTTTGGCAAACTTATCGGCTGTAATCGTCTCATTTTTACGCAGGTACTGAATCAGCGTTCGGACCATTGGTAATTTGATTAACTCGCTCGTTGCCGTGTTGGGCGCATTGATCAGCGTACTGGTGGGCATGGATTTATCTTTCACCCGAACATAGAGGCTGCGTTTTCCGCTCGCGTCGACGATATAGTGAGGTTTTTCATCGCTCTCTGGAACAGTGACAATCAGTACCGTTCGACCATCGGGAGCCAGTGTTTCATAGCTCACTGTCAGCGGTGGATCAATCAGGCAGTCGGTGGCTTCTTCAATTTTATGTACTTCCTTAAACTCCGCCCCTACGCCCAGTATCCGGCCATCATCGGCAATGCCTACCAGCAACGTCCCGCCCGATGTATTGGCAAAGGCCGTCAGGGTGCGGGCAATACGCTGTGCGGAAGAAATAGAGCGTTTAAATTCCAATCGGGCATGTTCGCCCTGTTCAATCAGGTCATCGAGTTGATTTCGGGTCATGATAAGAAAACCGTGCACCTCTCTTTTTGTTGAAATAGATGCATCCGACAAACGTTTAAATAACTTCTCTTTAAGGGATTAATAAACCGTAACTAAATTCATTTGTCTTAGTGATTATCATTCATCAAACTTTCTCTCAGCTATTTTTTTATACTCATCTTTTTCATATCTGTGTTTTGCCTGATAGTCTTTTAACGTATGAGACCCATAAAACAAGGAACTAATCTACACACACAGAGTACCTATTTTGAACGCATAAGCAGTTGCGTTAAACCCTTTCTGACTCATCCCGTTTTCAGGAAATAAGAATTCTTCGAGAATGAATACATGAATCGTTATTATGACTTTCGGCAAAATACCTTTGTTTCAATTTCGCTGAAATTAGACTCGCATTTAATGGACCCTACTATTACGTAATGGGTCACCAATGTGATACGTTACCATAACTACGTCAATTTGGTTTCAATGAATAGATGACCTACGCTCTTTTCTTCCTGTACGTTCACAACACTTATGACAAACCAACTGCCCGTTATGTAATTAGTCAACGCGAAAAACGGATGATTGAGCGTCGGCAATAGACAAATCACTAAACGGTTACAGACGTTATAGAAACAACTACAACCAAATCAGTTGGCGAGTGTTTCATACGGATCTACTGGGCAAAACAGGTTAATAATTAATTTAGTACAAAGACAAAGGCGTGCCAGGGTTTGAAACCTTGACACGCCTTTGTCTTTGTACTAAATCCCGGAAAAGCGTTGACGCGTAAACGATCTCGTCACCGTTCTCTTACTCACTTACCGGGTTTTGCCGCTTCCGGCCCCGTGGTTTGCCCGTGTAGGCAGGTTTAGGGCTGTCGTTGGTCAGCTTCAGTTCAAAACCCGTCACGCCGTTGTCATAATCAAACGATTTTACGGTGAAGCTATATTTCGTATTAGCATAATCGATACCACCTTTTTGCAAAATGTAAGGTATCGAAATACCGTGACTTTTAGCGCCCTGCGCCAGTTCGAAGCTATCCTGCTGATCGTCGGCACCCGGAATCAGATATAGTGATTTTATTTTCCGTTTGCCCTCCTGTGTACCTACTTTAAACTGGTTATTTTGTGGATCAAATCCTAACTGAGCCACGCTTTTAGCTGGAAATACCAATTTGCCTGTCGATGAAATATAGCCCGTTACCGGCGCGGCCTTTGCCGCACTTTTTTCCTTCTTTTTCTTGGATTCACTGTTCTCAGCCTGAGAAAAGAACCGTATTTGTTTTGCTTTCATTATGCAGTATATATTTCGTTAATGATCAACCTTCGGCGCAAATATAGTAAGTCTGCTTACTAAAAAAAGAAAATGTATTTAATAAGTATGAATAAATAAAATTGGTTTGTATTAGTTGACCAATTTATGGGTGTAAATAGTTATTTCGTTCTTCATGATATTATACCTTATTAACCACTCTCCCCCATCTTCACCCATCGTACGATTCCTTTTATAGCGGCATGAACAATGTTGTAATTAATTGGACGGCGCACTGATTAAAGAAGCAAATCCAAGAGCAGATAGCCGCCTGTAACTAGTCGTTAGTTAGTGACGTATTTAGCCAGCCTTCGGAGCCGGCCGAGCCACTTAATGTTTAGTATCAGTGAAACTATATTCCAACGTGTTGAGACGTGTCATCCAGCAAAACAAAAGCCGGAAGTATACAGCTCTGGCTCTGTCCTCCTCCGTAAAATTCTTAACTAAAAGACTTATGTTAACAAATATGCCAAAACGCAAACAAAATGCATTACCCACAAAAAAAAAATGTTTTCTTTGCGCCCATGCTTGCTGCACCCACCTACAGGGGCGAGAATGGGTCAATAGGCTACCGAACCGACATTTCTACTATGAAACTACTACTACTAACCAGCATGCTAGCTGCGTTTACATCCGTTGCTGTCGCTCAGACTCTTTCGCTAATAAAGAATCCTGATGATGGTGAGGGATATAAAGATCGTTTTTATTCTACAACCGAGTATCCATTAGTCGTTTATAAAAATGCTCTGTATGGTGTATATACAGACGCCAATATCAGAGGGCGATTGGCCAGATACGATGGAATCAAGATGGAATTAATTCCAGAACCCGATGGTGACGCGTCTAGAAAAGGCGGCATCTTTAGTGAAATGATTGTGTTTAACAACACTTTATACTGTATATACTGTCGCTTTTATGTTAATAGCCAGGCTAATTTTAATAATTACATTGCTGCATTTGATGGTAAGACCTTGAAGATACTTGACAACCCTGATAAAGGAAGAGGTTTTTTTCAAACGCCTTCTTTTACCATCTTTAATAACGCTCTCTATGCTCGTTACGTTGACGTAAACAACAAGCATCGTTTAGTTAAAATAGATGCTGCTGTTCCCAACAAACCATTCGCCATTACAGGAGTAGCCGATGTAAAATGCGAGGTAGTAGTAAATAATACCAAGCAACGAAAGCTTACGTTCACCCCACAATACACGGGCTTGACCGGGCAACCGGTGACTTTTTCCGTTGACAATGAGTTGCCATCAACCACTCAGCCTGGCCCCTACAGCCTAAGTCTCTCTACTGACAATCCCGTTATTACCCTCAAGGCTATTCAGGAAGGCACTGGCGGTGAAGCGAGTTACCAACTAAAATGGTTACCCTACTGTGGAGCAGGGGCAAGAGTAGGCGAAAAGGATGCATCATCTGAGATACGTATTCAAGTGATGCCGAATCCAAGTTCGGACCAGGCAGTTAAGATATTGATAGAGGGGGCGACAGGCGAACAGGTAACCATTCAGGTCACCGACCAGCAAGGTCAATTGGTTAGCTACCTACGAGTTGATCAAGTTGCGCCTACCCTGTATAGCTCAGCTCAAGTTGGTTCTCAGCCGGGAATTTACTTACTAAATGTTAGCACCTCAACGCAAGCCAAAACGATTAAAGTAGTGAAGCAATAGTGAGTCGGACATTGAGCAGATAAGCGTTGGAGCTGGATTCTACTGGCATGGCTCAGTCAGGATTACCCATCGCCATATTATCGTCACGGGTAGGGGAGGTATCAGTCGAAACAGGAACCGATGGTTGTTTACACTGATCTAATGAAACAATCAGGATTATACAGATAATCAGGCATAGAGAATGCTTCATATCTTTTTGAATAGAAACAAAAACGGGAAAATGCTTTTAACATCTTCCCGTTTTTGTGTGTCAATCTGTGTGCAAATATTATAACTACTTGATTCACAGACTTAATTGTGGAGACGGAGGGATTTGAACCCTCGTCCAGTCAAGGAAACCGTCGTGCTTTCTACATGCTTAGGTTCACTTAGGATTGTCGGGAATCGGCCCGGTGTGAACCAGACCAAGCGTCAACCGTAGGAATTTTTGTCTCGCCTGTTGTCAACTCCATTATCCAGGCCAGCGCTGCGAGTCGATGCCTCCTGATCCAGCCAGCAGCACGTAGGCCGGGGAGACAATGGCTATTGCTTAATCCTCCGGATTAGGCAGCCATGGCGTAGTTATACTCGCCAGTTATTGGTTCGACGATTTGTTCGGGTCGGGAAATTCCGTCAACTCCCGGCATGCTTACACGCGACCTCAGCAAGCTGTCAATTCCGGTCGTCCCCAGAGTTGACCCGTTCGGGCGTGTAGTAGACAACCGAAATCCAGGCGATTTAGTTCTACGTTTATAGACCAGAGTTCATGGCCAGACAGTTTATCCCATCAAACATATTCGTTCTGAAACAGTTATAGCAGCAATAGCCAGTCGATTTTGCCCGGATAGAAATTGATATGGAGACTTGTCATGACCATTACGCCGTTTGAGACGACCCTGTATGAGCAGTTGACGCCTTTCTTTGAAAAGCACCACTATACGCTCCTGCCCGATAAGAAGCAGTACCGCCGAACGACGGATACCGGTTTTCAGAATGTGTTTTTTTATCCGGCTTTTTACGGCGACGAAACTCTGCTGGATGTGAGCCTTGGTTGCCGGAATGATCAGGTGGAGCAAATTGCCCAGCAGTTCCTGATGAATCCGCCCCTGCTCCGGCCCGATGCCAACACGATTGTTGTTTCAATAGGCAAGTTTCTCGGCTTTCAGTTCGTTCGGTTTAGTATCCACTCGGCAGAAGAACTTATAGCCATCTGTATCCAGATCGAGGAATTTTTCAAGCAGTCGGGATTCCGTTTTTTAGCCGAATCCAGCGCCCTGCCTACCCTCGACCAGCTTCTGAACGAGCAGCCAAACCAACCCTGTCCGTATGTGTACAACCAGATGCACCGTTGCTACAAAGGCCTGATAACGGCCCGACTGACGCACAACGCCCATTTCGACGGCCTGATTGACGTATACCGCCACCTACTGGTTAACCAGACCCAGAATCCTCACGAACAGCGCCATTTTGAACGGCTCATTGCTTATTTACATCACTATTCAGCGAATTAGAGGGCGTTCCACCGGGCTATTTTTTCACGAACCCGGCAATCGTCGTGGACAAACCGGGCGTTAGGGGTAGCGCCGGGTTGTTATATGTTCTGAAATTTTCCGTTTTGTCTGTTCCAGACACGTCTTTCAAAACGTGATTCATTTGCTCGAAAAATACCATGCTGGCGTTTGGGCAGGCGGCTTTGAGTAGCTCAGCATCCCTGACAGATACCTGCAAATCTTTCTTACCCTGAAGAATCAGCACAGGCCCGTGAAACTCTTTGATGACAACGGCTGGGTCATACTTCATCCAGGAAATTAGACCAGGTTGCGCTTTCGGAGGAAGCTGAGCTTTCAGTATCGGATTTTTAGGCTGTATAGTATAACCATTCCGCAGTGAATCCAATGCGCCATCCACTTCGGCCTGGAGGTCTTGAGGATTGCCTGCCGTGCGTCCCTGCTCTTTCATAACCTCTGCAATCGACCGCCCTGGCCCCGCAATCGACACAAATCCGTTCGCTTTGGCTTCTTCAGCGGCCAGCATTCCAACCAGCGACCCTTCTGAATGCCCCGCCACAAATACTTTAGAAAATCGCTTGTCAGTTTGTAATTGCCGAATAAATCCCAGCGCGTCGCTGACATAAAAGCTGAACCGATGCTCTTCCGACTTGAGAACTTTGGCCGCATCGGCCAGGTTTGTCCCCGAACCTCGCTTGTCGTAACGAGCCACCGCAATGCTATTTCGTACCAGACTATCGGCCAGCATTTTAAACGCATTTGATTTAAGGCCGTAGCTGCTGTTACAATCGCGGTCGGTGGGGCCGGAACCCGCAATGAGCAGGACGACGGGAACAGGCTTTTTTAGATCGGCGGGCAGGGTGAGCGTACCGTCGAGCGTCAGGTCGGCTCCGGCTGGCACCGTAATTTTGTAGTGAATGGGTTCTTCGGTCTGGGCCAGTGCGGTCTGACACGCAATACCCAGCAAGAGAATTGATAGACGGAAACGCTTCATACTTCAGGTTGCTTTATAGTAAATGAACAGGTTTTTAATGAATTGGGTGGGCTTTCTCCTCGCGGAAATAGATGTAGGAGTACATTACCGGAATAGCAACGGCAAGCATAACACCGATAATAGCAAACAACGCATGGAAGGAATTCTGTGGCTGCTCGTGATGATCGGCCATGTACCACATCCAGCCCACTATAGCGGCAAACGCCAGGGTAATGACGAACCGGAGTTTATCATAATTCGCCGACTGCAAGCGTGCTTTGGGGTCGATGCGGGGCAGAAAGCGAAGCAATAAATAAATCATAACCGATAGCACGCCCATCAGCAACGCCAGCGTTCCCTTCGGCATCGACCGATCAGGTGCTCCCGATAATTCGTAGTGCGAGGTAATCATAGCCGGTAACTGATTCCAGATGATGCTCAGGTAGATGAACGGAAGCAGCAGGGTGCCAATCATCAATACTTCGGCGGAAGCGGATTTTGTTTTCACGATTGATAAGGAAGTTTAGGGAGTTAGTACGGGTGAATTACGCTTAGGTTGTTTTTATACCTGTGCTCTTTTCAGCAACCGGCGTTTCGGTTTTCTGGAAGCTCATGAGCCAGGCGAGCAGATCGTCCAGTACGGTTGTGTTGAGCGAGTAATTGATAAACTGCCCCTGCTTGGTGGCTTCTACCAGACCCGCCTGCCGCAGTAAATCGAGGTGATGCGAGATACTGGGCTTGGTCATGTCGAAGCGCTCGGCAATATCACCGGCGTTCAGGTCGCCCTCGCGCAACAGGTCCAGTATCTGTCGGCGAGTAGAGTCGTTTAGGGCTTTAAAGAGATTATTCATTTATATACTCCGTTAAATACTTAGACAAACATCTAATTAATCATTTAGACAAATATCTAATCAATGAACAACGGTTATTTTTAAGGATGAATGGTACTATGGATATATAGGTGGCTTTTTTGGCAGCACCACCCCCAATCCCCTCCTAAAATAGGAGGGGATTGGGGGTGGTACCACAACGCTATGGCGTTTATTATTTCTGAATTACACTAATATTGCCACTTCCTTCAATACAGCAGGTCTTCACCGTTTTCACGTCATCAATGCCCTGTTCCCGCAGCATACCCAATAATTCAGATTCTGTGATGAGTTCTTTCTTCATGTTCTGCCGTTGCAACACGCCATTTTTAACAAGCAAAACGGCTTCCGGGTCGCTTAATCTACTAAAAATGACGGAGCGAAAGCCCAGCCAGTTGATGGCATAATCCCAAAAGACAAGCACCCCGACCAATAAACAGCCTTCTGTAACTGAGTCGTATTCACCTGCCATCGCATTTTGTGAGGCATCAGAAATAAGGGTGATAAACAATAAATCGGCGATGCCTAATTGGCCGGCCCCGCGCCGGAAGAGGCGGATGTAGAGAAAACAGAACCAGTAGGTAAGCGTGCCCCGGATGATGATTTCCCAAAGTGAAAGGCTGGGCACAAACATTTTTTCCCAGTCAATGTCGGCGAGTAGTATGGCGTTCATATAGACGGTTTCGATATCGCTGTCTGTAAGAACTAATTCTAACCGGAGTGGTTTACTGGTCTATTCTCTTTCACGGGCAGTTGGATTCCGCTTTGCCGTGTCTGTGAATGGGGTTACCTTTGTGCATTCTCTCGACTGTCACGTATCGTCGTACCCTATTTCCCGACGCAGGTGCTGGTCATACTAACCGTTGATTTTATTATGAAGCCGCTTCACATTCGACTCACAACCCTTACAATTATCGTTCTGACTACTGCTTTGTTTCGTTTGCTACCTCACTGGCCAAACTTCACGCCCATTGCGGCTCTGGCGCTGTTTGGCGCTGCTACGTTCGAGCGAAAATGGCTGGGATTGGCGGTTCCGCTGGCGGCTATGCTGCTTAGCGATACACTGATTGGCTTTCATAGCAGTATGGGTGCGGTTTATGTCAGTTTCGGCCTGACCTGGCTGCTGGGTTTATGGGCGCTTCGTCGGCCAACCGCCGGGCGTATTGCCAGTGTTTCGGTAGCGTCGTCAATTCTGTTTTTCCTGATTACCAACTTCGCGGTCTGGTATGGCAGCACCTTTTACCCGCAAACCATGCCGGGGCTAATGACTTGCTATGCGGCTGGGCTGGCTTTTTACAACGGTACGTCGTTCTTCCTCAATGGGTTGCTGGGCGATCTATTCTTTAGTGTCGTCCTGTTTGGCGGGTATTACCTGCTCCAGCAACGGTTTATGGTGTTGCGGTCTGCCCGGGCGTAAGGATCAATAGAACGCGGATTTTTACGCTTTTTACTCCCAGCCGCCCCCCAACGCCCGGTACAGGTCCGTTAACGACAGAAATTGCGCCTGTTTCGTGGTGATTAGCGCAAGTTCGGCCTCCAGCACGCTACGCTGCGCTGTGATAACTTCTAAGTAAGATGCATAACCGCTCCTGAACAAATCGTTCGAGGTCGATACGGCTTGTCGGAGCACATCTACTTCCTGCGCCTGCAACCCGGCCACCTGCCGGTAGTTCTCCACTCCCCGCAGACTGGTGGCCACATCACTAAAGCCCGTCAGGATGGTTTGCCGATACCGGTAAAACGCTTCGCGGCTCTGCGCTATCGACCCCCGATAATTGGCCTTTATAAAACGTCGGTTGAATACCGGAGCCGATAACCCGCCCAGCAAACCGGTAGCAATGGATGCTGGATTCACTAAGGTAGCTGCCCGAAACGAATTCAGGCCCGCATAGGCCGACAAGTTTAGGCTGGGTAGGAATTCGGCCCGGGCTACCTCTACGTCTACATTGGCGGCCTGTAGTTCAAGTTCGGCCTGCCGAACGTCGGGTCGGCGGGTGAGCATCTGCGCCGGGATGCCGGTCAGCACCTGTCCGGGCAGGTCGCGCTCCTGCAACGAACGGCCCCGCGCAATCGGCTGCGGGTAGCGGCCCAGTAGGCGATTAAATCCATTTTCGGCGGCAATGATTTGCTGCTGAATTTGTCCTTGCCGACTTTGGGTGTTGAGCAACTGGGCTGCAAACTGCTGCACAGCCAGTTCCGTTACACGGCCCGCCTGTTTCTGAACGCGGACCAGTTCTAAGGCATTTTGCTGAAAGTTGATGTTTTTCTGGATAATTTCCAGTTCGCCATCTAAAGCCAGCAGGCTGTAATAATACCGGGCCACTTCGGCCACTAAACCCGTAATCACGGCATGGCGACCTTTTTCAGAAGCCAGCAGGCGCAGGTAAGCGGCCTGGCGTCGGTTGCGTAGTTTACCCCAGATGTCGATTTCCCACGTACTGCGGGCACCAAGAAAAAAGTCGGGCGTGGGGTTCGGAATCAGCAAATTACCCTGAATATTATCCGATAAGTTCGTATCGTAATTTCCTACTCCATTAAGGGTATTACGCCCGTAGCGGTCAACCCCCGCCGAGGCTACAGCGTTGACCTGTGGGGCCAGAAAGCCCCGGCTGTAATCAAAGGTCGCCCGTGCCTGTTCGATTCGCTGGGTAGCTATTTGCAGGTCTATATTCCCCGCCAGCGCTGTGTCGATGAGTTTTGCTAAGTTCGTGTCATTGAAAAACGTGCGCCAGTTCTGGCTGGCAATGCCAACCGAATCTGAACTGCCTGCCCCTACAAAAGAAACGGGCACGGATCGGGCTGTCGGCTGAAGCAACGGCCTGGGCACCTGACAGCTACTGAACAGCAGCCCGGCGACGAGGAGATAAAAAGCGGCTCGGTTGGGGGTGTTTTTTAGCGACTTATGAATGAACGACGGTGCCATTGACATGCGGTTGAGTGGATACGGAAATCGGTTCGGTGTCGGTGGGGTGTTTACTACCGAACCGTTGAGCGAGTTTAGCGAAGATGACGTACAGACCGGGCACGACAATCAGCCCGAAAACGGTGCCCACGAACATCCCCCCGGCTGCGGCTGTTCCGATGGAGCGGTTACCCATCGCCCCGGCCCCCGACGCAATACAGAGCGGGATCAGTCCGGCGATAAATGCGAATGAGGTCATTAGAATCGGGCGCAGTCGCGACACGGCCCCTTCGAGCGCGGCTTCGACAATCGACGCGCCTTCGCGTTGCCGCTGGTTGGCGAATTCGACAATCAGAATGGCGTTTTTGCCCAGCAAGCCAATGAGCATCACTAAGGCTACCTGGGCGTAGATGTTGTTTTGCAGCCCCGCGAGTTGGAGGAAGGCAAACGAACCAAACACGCCGGTAGGCAGCGACAGCAACACAGGAAGGGGCAAAAACACGCTCTCATACTGCGCCACCAACAGCAGATATACAAATACTAAACAGATGGCGAAAATATACAGCGCCTGATCGCCCGACATAACTTCTTCCCGCGACATCCCCGACCATTCGTAGCCGTAGCCTTTGGGCAATTCCTTCGCGGCCACCTCCTGAATGGCCCGGATAGCGTCGCCACTGCTGTAACCGGGCGTTGCATCACCGTTAATCATGGCCGAGGTGTACATGTTGTAGCGGGTAAGTTGCTCGGGACCATAAACGCGCTCTAACCGGACGAAGTTAGCGTAGGGCACCATCTCGCCCTGATCGTTTTTGACGCGCATGTTCAGCACGTCTTCGGGTTTGGCCCGGTAGCTGGGCGCGGCCTGCACCATCACTTTGTACATCTGCCCAAACCGGATGAAGTTCGAGGCATAATAACTGCCCATCAGCGTTTGCAGTGTGCTCATGGCATTGTCGATAGACACACCTTTTTGAGCCGCTTTCTCCTGATCGACGTCCAGCATGTACTGCGGGAAACTGGGATCGAAACTGGTGAACGCATCGCCGATTTCGGGACGTTTCTTCAAAGCTGTAATAAAATCCTGGGCGGCTTTGGCAGTGCCTGTCAAATCGCCGGAGCGGCCCCGGTCCAGCAAGCGTAGCTCGAAGCCACTGGCGTTCCCGAATCCCGGCACGGTTGGGGGTGGGAAAAACTGGATGCTGGCATCGGTGATGTGTTTGGTCTTTTCTTCCAGCGTGGCAATCAGTTCCTGCATCGAAACCGTCCGGTCGTCCCAATGCTTTAGGTTAATCATGCCCATGCCATAGGAAGCTCCGGCCCCGTCAGTCAGCAGGCTATAGCCCGCCAGCGTCGATACATTCTCAACCGATTCCTGCGCCGAGGCCACTTCTTCGATGGCATCCAGCACTTTCTCGGTACGGTCAACGGTCGCGCCCGCCGGGGTGGTCACATTCACGTAGATCATGCCCTGATCTTCGGTTGGGATAAAGCCCCCCGGAAGAATCGTACTGACACCCCAGGTGCCGAGAATAAACAGCAGGAGCAATCCCCACGTAATGGCTCCGCGACTGACCACCCGGCGCAGTAGCCCCTGATATTTCCCCGCCAGCGACTCGTAACCCTGGTTAAATTTGGTAAAGAACCGCCCCAGCAGCCCCGTTTTCTCGCCGTGCATGGGCCGAAGCAGCAACGCACAGAGCGCCGGGGTGAGTGTCAGGGCATTTACGCCCGAAATAACAATGGAAATAGCCAGCGTGAGCGAGAATTGCCGGTAGAAAATCCCAACCGGCCCCGACATAAATGCCACCGGCACAAACACCGCCGACATCACCAGCGTAATGGCGACAATGGCCCCGGCAATGTCGCTCATGGCAGCAAAGGTGGCGGCTCTGGGCGGCAAGTGGGCCTCCTCCATTTTAGCATGAACGGCCTCCACCACCACAATGGCGTTATCAACCACAATACCGATAGCCAGCACCAGCGCAAAGAGCGTGAGCAGGTTGATGGAGAACCCAATCAGGCTCATGAACGCGAACGTACCCACGAGCGCCACCGGCACGGCCAGCGCACAGATGAGCGTGGACCGCCAGTCCTGCAAAAACAGGAACACGATGATGAACACCAGTACGAAAGCTTCTATCAACGTCCGAACGACCTCGTGAATGGATGCATCCAAAAAACGGGATACATCGTAGGCATAGTTGTAGGTCATGCCGGGCGGAAACGAGCTTTCCTTTAGTTCGGCCATGCGCGTTTTCACGTTGGCAATTACGTCGCGGGCGTTGGAGCCGGGCCGCTGCTTGAGCATAATAGCCGCCGATGGCCGGCCATCCGTCTTAGAGACGACGCCATAACTTACCGACCCAAATTCAATCGCTGCCACGTCTCTCAGCCGCAGCAGCGAGCCATCTGGGTTGGTCCGCAGCACGAGGTTTTCGTATTGCTTTGGCTCAAAAAACTTACCTGTATAGCGTAACACATATTGCAACACCTGCGGGTCGCTGTCGGCGCTTTCTCCGGCTTTTCCGGGCGCGGCCTCCACATTCTGTCGACGAATGGCGGCAATGATTTCCTCCGTCGATACTTCATACACCGTCATGCGGTCGGGTTTGAGCCAGACGCGCATGGAGTAATCGCGGTTGCCCATAATGGCGGCAAACCCGACCCCGTCAATGCGCTTGAGTTCGGCCAGCACGTTAATATCGGCGAAGTTGTAAATGAATTTTTCGTCGGCGCTGGGGTCATCGCTGATGATGTTGAGATACAGCAACATGCTATTCACCTCTTTCTCGGTCACAACCCCGGCTTTAATGACTTCTTCGGGCAGTTCGTCCAGCACGGTCGTCACGCGGTTCTGCACATTTACGGCCGCCAGATCAGGGTCGGTGCCCACTTTAAAGAAGATCGTAATGAGCGTTGATCCATCATTCCCCGAAATCGAGGTCATGTACGTCATGTTGGGTACACCGTTGATGGCCCGTTCGAGCGGAGTAGCCACCGCCTTCACGCACACATCGGCGCTGGCTCCGGTGTATTTGGCCGTTACCGTCACGGAGGGCGGCACAATGTCCGGGAACTGCGTAACGGGCAGGTTCATCAACGCCAGCACGCCCAGCAGCACAATCAGGACGGAGATGACGGTGGAGAGTAAGGGGCGTTTTATGAAGGTGTTGAACATGACGTTGGGGAAATGGATAATGTAGAATGGCAGCGACCATCGGACTACACCCTGATTTTCAACTAATTATCTTCGGCAATCATCCTTTTTACTTTATTCATTATACCTTATTTTGACTACCGACCCGATGCATAGAGAACCTTCAGGCTGTCGGTGGGCAGGGGTCGGGGCACAATGGTCATACCGTCTTTCAGGCTTTGGATGCCTTCGTACACAATCCGGTCGCCCGGTTTTAGGCCCGACTGAACAATGTAGAACTGATCGACGCGGCTACGGGGCACGAAACTGCGGGTTCTGACTTTGTTACTGGCATCGACCACATACACAAAGTTTTTGTCCTGTACCTCAAAAACAGCTTTTTGCGGCACTAATAGCGCATCATCGACATCGGTACTAAGCCGAATTTTACCCGTAGCTCCGTGCCGGAGCAGGCGGTTGGGATTAGGGAAACTGGCCCGAAAGGCAATCGTGCCAGAGTTCCCTTCAAACACCGTTTCGGTGGTTTCGATTTTGCCTTTATGGGGATAATGTGAATCGTCGGCGAGGATCAGGTCCACCTCCCGCACGGTCGTTTTATTCGGATCGAGTCGTTTTTTAACAAAGGCTAAGTATTCTTTTTCGGATACGTTGAAATACGCATACATCTGCTGGAGGTTCGAGATAGTCGTGAGCAGCGCCCCCTGGTCGATCAGGCTCCCCCGTTTGAACGGCAGCCGGTTGATTACCCCATCGAAGGGTGCCCGAATGCTGGTTAGCGACACATGAAAGCGCGACTTGTTGAGGGCCGCTTTGGCGCCATCAATTGCGGCTCGGGCAGTTGCCATCTTCGACCGGGCAAGCTTAAGTTCAGAGGGTGAAATGACGTTTTTATCCACCAATAATTTTACCCGCCCCATTTCCACCTCAGCCGACTGGGATTCGGCATCAGCACTTTCTAAAGCGGCCTGCGCCCGGTCTACCTCAACCTGATATTCAACCGGATTTAGTTGAAAAAGAAGCTGACCTTTCCGAACGGCCTGCCCTTCGTCCACTAAGATTTTATCTAAATAGCCAGCCACGCGAGCTCGGACTTCCACATTCTGTATGGCTTCCAGGTTGCTGGCGTAGTCATGATCGAGGGTAGCGTCCTGTTTGGTGAGCTGGATGACGGGAAGAGCGGGTTTGTCGTCCTCTTTTTTGGTTTCGCTCTGAGCGGTACAACCAGCCAGCAGCGCACTCACCAATAAAATTTTCAGATAGAAATTCATACTTGCAAGCAAAAAATACGTGTTGAACAGACCGATGGAATGGCGATGGTGCAAGTAGCACATTGAACCTAAAGAGGTCCTTAGAAAATTATTAGAATTTGCTTAGAAATAGGCGTTCAACTCAGCTTGAACTCGAAATAATTCAATTACAAATCTACTCAGTCTAACTAATGGGGCAGGCTGCTTAGAATCGTCGCATAAGATGAATACAAAACCGCTACCCGAGATCAGTGCTCCGGTAGCGGTCGGGTCATGTTCAACAATTTATCTTCTTATTTAAATAAAGCGGGGACATCGACCAACCAGACAATCAGGAGGGTTATCAGAAATAGAATACCCATCAAAATGATCAGCCAGTCCGGTTTAGGCGATGGCTTCTGAGCCGGATGTTCAGGCCTGGGGTGCGTGTGGTTAGGGCTGACAGAAACCGGCGTAAACGGCGAGGTATATACTAAAAAGGCAGTTTCAGGCGCCATGGCATAGGCTCGTTAAACAAGAGTGGAGTTGCTTTACAAAGCCAAAAGTGCTTGCCGTACCTTAATTTCTGCTGATAAATTCCTTAGAATCTGCTTAGAGTTTACCACCGGCACCGGCCGCCCGGCCCAACCCCCTCCTAAAACAGGAGGGGGCTAAAAACTTCCAAACGAAAGCCCCCTCCTGTTTTAGGAGGGGGTTGGGCCGGGCGGCCGGTGCCGGTGGTGAACCTACCGGGGCAATTCAATCGTGAAGACTGTGGGCTGATTCGGTTGTGAACTGACATTAATTCGCCCCCGGTGCAGCCGAACAATTTGCTCAACAAGCGCCAGTCCTACGCCGTAACCGCGCACATCGGCGGTTTGGCGGCTCCGGTAGAACGGTTCAAAAATGTAGGGCAGGTCAGCGGCTGGCAGAGGCTGGCCGTTATTCTGAACCGCAATCGTTATCTGGTCCGGGTCGAAACTAACGTGCACAACAGCCCGGCCATCATCCGAAAATTTGCAGGCATTTTCAGTCAGGTTTTTCAGGGCCGCACAGAGCAGGGTTTTGTTGCCGGGTACCGTCAACTGGTCGGGGTCGTCGGGCAAATCGCCTAATTCGACGCTTACGTTGTAGTGCGGGTTGAGCGCGTTCACTTCGTCGCGGATGTCCCAGGCCGTTTCGTCTACCCGAACCTGGTCAGTTAACAGACTGGATGCATCGTCCTGATTCACCTGCGAGAGTTGCAGCAGTTCGTGAGTCAGGGTAGCCAGCTCGCTCACGTCGTCCAGTACGGAGCGGATGGTCTTTTTGTACACTTCGGGATCGCGCTGATTCAGCAGGCTTACCTCCAACTGCGAGCTAATCTGGGTAAGTGGATTTTTCAACTCGTGCGAGACGTTAGCCACAAACATACGCTGCAACCGAAACGACTCGGCCACGCGGTCGAGCAGCCGGTTAATGGTAACTGACAGACGGCTGATTTCGTCGTTTTCGCTGCCTACCTGCAACCGTTCGTCGCGATTGCGGGGAAAAATATGACTCAGCGTCTGATCGATCTGCTGCATGGGGCGCAGGGCATCGCCCGCAAAAATCCGCCCTGCCAGCGCCGTAATGCCAATAATTAGCACAAACAGGCCGGCCAGCGCCCACAGTAGCCGCCAGAGGAACACATCGCCATATACGTTTTCGGCACCGGCAATAACCAGAAACTGACCACTTTCGGTCATGTACTGACTACCTGATATATAAAAGCCATGCTGCCGGAAATCTTTCTCCTTATCCTGACGAATATCCTTCAGTACGTCGGCGGATATCGGCAGCAGGTTCGTGCTTCTGAAAATCAGCGAATCCCGACTATCAAAAACCATGATTCGCTGATTCGGCAACTGGTCTTTGCGAATTCGGTTGAGTTGATGGATAAGCTCGGCGTCTAAACGGTGGCGGATAAGCATATCACCCATCGTATGCGCCTTCCGGTCGAGCCGCCGGTAGAAATCCGACGAGATAAAGTACCAGCAGGAAGCATAGATACTCACAAACGTGAGCAGGACGATGCTGGACACTAAGGCCGTAAAGCGTAATGTGAGCCGATTGCGAATGGTCATGGCCGATGCGTCGAACCGTGGCTTATTCCTCTTTAAAGATATACCCCATACCAAACTGGGTGTGTATCAGCTTCTTCGGAAAATCTTTGTCTATTTTCTTTCGCAGGTAGTTAATGTAAACTTCCACTACGTTGGTGCCGGTGTCGAAATTCAGGTCCCAGACGTGTTCGGCGATGGTGGGCTTGGAGAGCACCCGGCCCTGATTTCGCATCAGAAATTCCAGCAGGGCAAACTCGCGGGCGGTCAGGTCAATGAGTTGCCCTTCACGCGTAACGGTTTTGGTGTCTAAATTCATCTCAACCCCCCCATAACGCAGCGTCTGGGCCGTCATCGCCACTAATGTTCCTCGTTTGGTGAGCGACCGCACCCGGGCCAGCAGTTCGGCAAACTGAAAGGGTTTGGTCATGTACTGATCCGTTCCTGAATCGAAGCCCATGATTTTATCTTCGGTTTCGCCCAGGGCGGTCAGCATCAGAATCGGCGTTGTAACGCCTTCGGCCCGGAGTTGACGGCAAAGTTCGTACCCGTTCAGGCCGGGCAGTATTAAATCGGTAATGATGGCGGCATAGTTATTTTTCAGGGCCAGTCGCTTGGCCAGCAACCCATCGTAGGCAATATCGACCTCAAACTGGCTTTCTTCCAGCCCCTGCTGAATTGCCTGTAGGGTTTTGGGTTCGTCCTCAACGACTAAAAGTTTCATAACGTATTTTTTAAACTTGTACTATCGACCGTCCCGGTCGGGTGTATTCATTTCTCGCCCAACCGTCCCGGTCGGTAGTACAAATAGATAATCCATACTTTACGTTAATCTACTCCACCGGTTTTACGGTATAGCCCTTCTTCCGCAACAGATTGACCACGCCTTTTTCATTGCCTAAATGGCCGGCACCGAAGGCAAAAAACGTTGGCTTTTCTTTTGCCGCCTTTTCAATAACCGGAACCCAGTTGGCGTTGCGTTCGCCCAGCAGGCTATCTTCATACTGACTGAAATCGCCCCCGCTGAACTTGCTCGTTTTCATGGCACCCATCAGTTTGTTGATGTCACGACTTTTATAAACCGAAACCAGTTCCGTGAATTCTTTTTGCGCTTCTGCCGGATTCTTCGCCATATCCACCAACCCTTTTAGCTGCTCGTCCATCGGAATCTTATCTAAGGCGGCCAATTCAGCCTCCAGAGATTCGAGGCCCCGCACTTCTTTTTTATCCGTAGCCGCCATTTGAGCAAAGGTTAGGTCATAGGAAGCAGGCTGACAGGGCAGCAACGTCATGTACATCATCGACATCAGCCCGACGGGTTTAAGCATTCCCACCTGCGCCAGTCCGATGTTCATTTTCTGTTTCAGGTACGTGTCAAGGACTGTATAATCGTCCGGTTTGAGCAGGTCTTTCACGGTTTTTCCATTGGGCATCATCATGGCCTTTTGCATATCCATCATCATGGACGGGTCGTCCATATCCAGTTCCAGATAAACCTGCTGGGCGTCGCCAATGGCTTTTTTGGTAGCGTCCGTGATTTGCAAATCAGCGGGGCAGACGAGATGGAACGTACCGTACAGATACGATGGATTCGTGATGCCCGGGCCGGTTACTTCATACAGCAGGGCCTTATCCTGGGCCTGAACTACGCTGCCTAACGACGCCATCAGGCATAGTCCGGCAGTAAACAATTGATTTATACGTATCATAGTCAGTAAATGTAATCATAGTTGCCATTACCGACAAAAAGAGCAGCCAGCGCATGCGCTGGCTGCTCTCAAATAACCACTCAATACATCCATCAGGCATTAACCACCGCAACAGGCAGGGGCTGGTAGTCCTGTGCATAAATCGGGTCGTAGTTCCAGTCGGCTTCAAAACCACCATCGCCCCCCGACGGGTTAAAGGCTCGCCCGAAAGCAGCCAGGTTAAAGCTGTAGGCACCCTGTTGGGCCGTGCCCGGCAGTCGGAAAATGGCAGTACGCGCTACACTGTTATCAGTCGGGTCTGTGTGCCAGTGTTCGTAAGGATTTACTGCACTGGCTGGTTCTGACCAGTTTGGCGAAGCCAACCGCTGCATATCGCCCCCTCCGCACCCGCCACCGGACAAACTCATGGAGCGAAGATGAATCGCCGACGCCTGATAGCTTACCCGAAACTCGATATCGACGCCTGCGGGTCGGCGTACAACCGGACAAATCAACTCCAGATTGGTCCAGGCCGCTGTACCGGCCACCCGCCAGGCCAAACCCGTAAACAGGGCCGTTGGCGACGTGTTGTCGATTTTCAGATTGTCGGTAGGCGTTGTCGTGTGCAGAACAGCTCGGCTGGCATTGGCTAATTGCATGTCAATTCGATACAGTCCCCGCGTGCTGGTTGGCCAGTTGAGCAGCAGATTACCCGGCATCCAGCCATCGGCCGGATTGAGAATCGGGTACCATCCATCGGCATCCGGCGTAATGGCCCGGATCTCTAAATGGCCGGGCGTACCTATCCATCGGAACACGTTCCAGCTAAGGTTAACAAACGGCACAGGCGCAGCTAAAGCCAGCGTGGTGGGGTCCTGATAGGCGTATCGTAAGCGATAAAACTGCGCGCCGGCAAATTGATTGCATCCATACAATTGAAGCGTGCCAGTAAACGGAGCCGTAGCCAGCGGGTTGGGCAGTGGATCAATCAGTTCACCCGACGGGTGCGGGCGGTTGGGACGACGGGCATACCCGGTTGCCGAATCCAGATAAGGGTCGGCGGGGGTGGGCAGGTTTTCCAGCGGCATCAGGCCTGCCATCACAATCCCCGGCGTTTTGCAGGGCACGTCCGGCGTATCACAGGCCGATGCGGGAGCCGCAACGGCTATGGGCGATGCTTCGAGGGTAACGTTCGGGATGGCGCCCGCATTCCAGCGCACATCGAAGTAATTCTCCGAATAAATCGTTTCCTGGTCGCCATCGCCGTCCACGTCCTGCGTTACCCGGAACGTAATGTCGGGCACGTCGAGAATCGGAACCCAGTTGGCTACCCACATGTCTACACAGCGGAAGAATGGCCCAACGAACCGATTGGGATTCAGTTTAGCCAGTTGCTTGGCATCCACTTTCAGCTCACGAGCCAGCGCCTGAATTTCTTCAGGCTTCGTGCGTTCGCTTAAATTGCGAAGTTTTTCGGGTAAAGGCGGAGCGGGTGCGGTTTCCCGGTTGGTGAAGGCGGGGGTATCCAGTAGCTGCCGTTGGTGCAGGGCCGTCACTTTATTGGCATTACTCTGGCTGCTGCCGTGCTCTAAGGCGGCCAGTTTGCGGGCTACGTGGCGACCCAGCACGGCTTCGGTACGCCGGAGGGTAAGGCCACCATCCCGAAGCAGGAAAGGGGCCGGGTCTGGCTCGGGTTGAGGGGGCCGAATCGCCGACCACTTGTCGGGCAGCGATTCTAATCGCTCCAGCAAATCCCGGATAGAAGGCTTGATGAAGCTATCTGGAAAACAGATGCGTTGCCGACGGAACCGCAGTATCCAGTCAATTTCCCAGCGCGGCACATACACACAAAAACGCCCACAGGCGTCGGTAACGGTGGTGGCAATTTCTTCCCGATGGCAGAAGATGGGAAAATACCAGGCCCAGGGCGATTCGATGGTCGAGAAACCCAGAAAGCTGCAATCGGTATCCTCAACATGCACCGTGGCAAACGGAACCGGATACTCAATGCCGGTGATGGGGTCTTTTTTTACCACGCGGCCACAAATCCGGCGGAACATCAGCAATTCCAGGTCAATTTTCCACTTGAAGCGTTCGGTGATTTCGGCCACCGACAGGTTAACCAATTCTTTTTGATTCAACCCGGAAATCGTAGCCAATCGCTTTGCCTGTAGTTCGGTAATGGGCCGACGGTCGGGCGCTAAATCATTGCTTTGTTTTGCCATGTGATTGTTTGATTTAATAAAGGGAGATGAAAACATTGGCGGAGAGACATTGGCAATGCATCGACTTATACCTATCTACCGACACGGTGTTAGTCGGCATCCGATCAGGTCAGGCAAACAGGGTTTAAGACTATTTTTAGATAAAGTGAGATTAGTCGGTGAATTTCCCGGAAACAGACTGGCCTGAGTCGTTGAGAAAACCATTCCTGATTCCTTCGTACCTTTGATTCGGCAGAACAACACGACATCAACGCATCAACTCGTAGCGGATTTTATGACCTCTTCAGCGACCTTACTCCCTCCTCAGACAGCCACCGGCCTGACGCACAAAATCCGCATCGTTACGGCGGCTTCGCTATTCGACGGGCACGATGCGGCTATCAACCTCATGCGTCGGCTCATGCAGGCGTCGGGTGCGGAGGTGATTCATCTTGGGCATAATCGGTCGGTGGCTGAGATTGTAGACTGCGCCATTCAGGAAGATGTGCAGGGCATTGCCGTAACGAGTTACCAGGGGGGACATCTGGAGTTTTTCAAATACATGTACGACCTGCTGAACGAACGCGGAGCCGGTCATATCAAACTATTCGGGGGTGGGGGCGGCACCATTCTCCCGTCAGAAATTGAGGAATTGCACGGCTATGGCATCGCCCGCATCTACTCCCCCGACGATGGCCGGGCAATGGGGCTTCAGGGCATGATTGACGATTTATTGCGGCAGTGCGATTTTGAGCTGCCGCCTGTTGATGTAGAGACGCGAAGGGTCGCGTCTCCTGTGCATCAGCAACAACTATCCGGTCAGGAGACGCAAGATGTTGCCGTACCGGCGGACCGGTCTCTACACAACCACATTGCCCGCCTGATTACGACCGCCGAAAATAACCCAACGCACTACACTACGCCTACGCTCAATCACTCAACCACGCCCGTTCTCGGCATCACCGGCACGGGGGGGGCGGGTAAATCGTCGCTGGTTGATGAGTTGGTGCTGCGGTTTCTGCGGACGTATCCCGATAAGACCATAGCCATTATTTCCGTTGACCCCTCAAAGCGCAAAACAGGCGGAGCGTTGCTGGGTGACCGCATTCGGATGAACGCCATTAATTCGCCCCGAGTGTACATGCGTTCGCTGGCTACGCGGCAGTCGAATCTGGCCCTAAGCCGCCATGTGCAGGATGCCATCGATGTGTGCAAAGCTGCTCAATTCGACCTGATTATTGTGGAAACGTCGGGCATTGGGCAGTCCGACACGGAGATTACCGAACATGCCGACAAGACGCTGTATGTGATGACGGCAGAATATGGCGCGGCTACACAGTTGGAAAAAATCGACATGCTGGATTTCGCCGATGTGATCGCCATTAATAAGTTTGATAAGCGCGGCTCGCTGGATGCTCTGCGCGACGTCAGAAAACAGTACCGACGCAATCATAACCTGTGGGACACCCCCGACGATGAACTGCCTATTATTGGCACGATTGCCTCGCAGTTTAACGACGCAGGCATGAACGCCCTGTTTGAGCGAATCCTGCGGGATTTGGGCGGTCCGCCGTTGCGGTTTGGGATATCGGATATCGGATTTACGGTCCCGGAGGAAACAAATCCGATATCCGATATCCCAAACCGCAACGGCGGACCGCCCAAATCCACTATCATTCCCCCCGACCGGGTGCGCTATCTGGCTGAGATTGTGGAAGAAAGCCGCCGGTACGATCAGTTTGTACAGGAGCAAACAACACTATCGCGGCAGCTCTACCAGATCGAGGGAACACTCGCACTAATGACTGATGGTACGATTAAAGATGAACTTTACCGACTAAAGACCGACCGGGAAACCCGCCTTCACCCCGACTGCCAGGTGCTGTTACAGCAGTGGCCCGATATGCAGAAACGTTATACGGCGGAGTTTTACGAATTTACTGTTCGCAATAAGGTCATTCGGCAACCACTGTATTCCGAAACGCTGTCGCACCTGAAAGTTCCAAAGGTTAGTTTGCCGAAATACCACGACTGGGGCGACATTCTGCGCTGGCGGTTAACCGAGAACGTACCGGGCGAATTTCCTTTTACGGCGGGCGTCTTTCCGCTCAAACGGGAGGGCGAAGACCCCACCCGCATGTTTGCCGGCGAGGGTGGTCCAGAGCGCACCAACCGCCGGTTCCATTATGTCTCGAAAGGATTGCCCGCCAAACGGCTCTCCACCGCCTTCGATTCGGTTACGCTCTATGGCGAAGACCCGGCCATGCGCCCGGATATTTTCGGAAAAGTGGGCAATTCCGGTGTGAGCATTTGTACCCTCGACGATGCCAAGAAACTCTACTCCGGCTTCGACCTCTGCAACCCGGCGACCTCGGTTTCTATGACCATCAATGGCCCTGCCCCCATGCTGCTGGCTTTTTTTCTGAATGCCGCTATTGATCAGCAGTGCGAGAAGTGGTTGAAGCAGAACCCCACCCCCGTCCCCTCCCTAACGGGGAGGGGTGATGAACTGTCCGGTCTTGCTCCCCTCCCTAACGGGGAGGGGACGGGGGTGGGGTACTCCGGCCCCCTCCCCGATGGCAACGACGGTCTGGGCCTGATGCTGCTCGGCACAACTGGCGACAAGGTTCTTCCTAAAGACGTTTATGAGCAAATCAAAGCCGACACGCTGCGGAAAGTACGCGGCACAGTACAGGCCGATATCCTGAAGGAAGATCAGGCACAGAATACTTGTATTTTCTCGACTGAGTTTGCGCTTCGGATGATGGGCGACATCCAGCAGTATTTCACCGACAATCGGGTGCAGAATTTTTATTCCGTATCCATTTCGGGCTATCACATTGCCGAAGCGGGGGCTAACCCCATTTCACAATTAGCCTTTACGCTCTCCAACGGCTTCACGTTTGTAGAGTATTACCTAAGCCGGGGCATGAACGTGGACGATTTTGCCCCCAACCTGTCGTTCTTTTTCTCAAACGGCATGGACCCCGAATATACGGTGCTGGGCCGGGTGGCGCGTCGCATCTGGGCGAAGGCCATGAAACATAAATACAAAGCCAATGACCGTTCGCAGAAACTAAAATACCATATCCAGACATCGGGCCGAAGCCTGCACGCACAGGAGATTGCCTTCAACGACATTCGCACTACGCTACAGGCACTGCTGGCTATTTACGACAACTGCAACTCGCTGCATACCAACGCCTACGACGAAGCCATCACGACCCCCACAGAAGAATCGGTTCGGCGGGCGATGGCTATTCAACTGATTATCAACCGGGAGTTTGGCCTGACGAAGAACGAGAATCCGTTGCAGGGTGCTTTTGTCGTGGAAGAACTCACCGATTTGGTGGAAGAAGCCGTATATCAGGAATTTCTGTCTATCAACGAACGGGGCGGGGTGCTGGGTGCGATGGAGCGCATGTACCAGCGCAGCAAAATTCAGGAAGAGTCGATGTATTACGAAACGTTGAAGCATAACGGCGATCTGCCGATTGTGGGCGTCAACACCTTCCTCGATCCGGCCGGTTCGCCCACGATTATCCCTGCCGAAGTGATTCGGAGTACGGATGATGAAAAGCGGCAGCAGGTCGATAATTGCCGGGCATTTCAGGAAGCGCATCGAACCGAAGCCGAACAGGCATTGGCAAATCTACAGGCTGCGGCATTGGCGAACGGCAATATTTTTGAGAGTCTGATGGAAGCCGCCAAAGTATGTTCGCTGGGGCAGTTAAGCCACGCGCTGTATGCCGTTGGGGGACAGTACCGACGGAATATGTAATGCTATTTATGATTTACTTCACGGCTATCACTTCAATCTCAATCAACACATCATCACGACCAAGCAACGATACCCCTTTCATGTCAACAAGGCCGGGCGTCGTGGCGAAGTACAATGCAGAAATCGTATTTAACGCTTGTGTTTTGCTCGAATCAACCCGGGTTGATACTTCCTTCACCGAATACGTCACCTGCGTTACATTTCGCAGTGTCATATCGACAGTTTGCAGTGAGGCTTTCAGGTTTTCAAATACCTGCCGGGTCTGAGCGCCTAAATTACCCGGCCCAACCAAACTCCCATTCGCATCGAAAGGGCGTTGACCGCATACATACACCACCTGCCCCGGTGCAGCCGTCGTTACCCGATAGAGATACCCCGTCGGCACCTGGGGCGGGGGCATATCATTGGGCTGAGCCTGTCCGCAGGATGCCAGTGCAAGGCCAATCAGGAAGCTAAGAAAGAGTCTTGTCATTTTCTGCGATTTTTAAGAGTTGAAAACATGACATTCTTATTTTCAAACGGAAGATCGTCTTTTAATTGATTTACTACAACGCATTGTAAATCAACCTGTTGTTCGTAATGTTAAACTCGACTGGTCATCTTCTCCGTTGGTGTAGCCGTTTCCCGGTATCGAATCGGTATCAGTTTGATCGACGCTCATGATCTGGGCCTGATTCGTGAACACGCCCGGGCTGGTAACTTTTGCGGTGAAAGTAAGGCGAACCGACTGACCGGCCGGTAGCTGTCCAATGGTACCGCTGACAACGTCCCCGTTTGCGCTCATACCCGAAGCCGAACTTATAAACTGCATACCGGCTGGCAGTACATCACGCACAACAACGTTGGTAGCGGTCAATCCTCCAAGGTTGCTCACCGTCAGCGTTAGGTCAACAGGCTGATTAACCGCTACGACCTGACGATTAAACTGCATTTGAACACTTAAGTCAATTTTAGCTGAATTAGGCGTTGGCTGATTGGATTGAACGGCTGGCAACGCTCCCTGATTCGGGTTGGGCGATTCATAAACAGTTTCTGAAAACTCCTGCGTCCTTACATCCGCCATTGCTTCATCATCTTCCCCGTTGGCCGTACCGTTATTTGGCGTTGCATTTACCTCAGGACTCGCCGTTGCTGTCAATTCGGCGGTCGTGCGGTAGATGCCTGACGCTGTTAAACGAGCCGTATAGGATTGACTGACGGTGGCCCCGGCAAGTAGAGCAGGCAAGGTACTACTTGCCATGTTATTGGCTATCGTTGTCTGCGTACTGGTCGAAACAACGCTTACGTTTGGTGGCAGACGACTTACCACCGTGATGCTTCCGGCATCGCAACCACTTTTGTTCCGCACTAACATTCGAAAACTTACGGTATCGTTTACTGCTATGGCATGCCGGGACGTCACCATCGACACGCCTATGTCAACAGGTGCCCGGCCAATGGTCTGCGAAACCGGACTCGATAAGCAATTGTAGACGGGATGCTGCGCCTGAAGCGTATATGTCCCTGGCGTCGTGACCACAATGGAGGACGACGTAGCACCTGTACTCCAGTAGTTGGGGCCAGTATAAGACGAGATGAGCGTCAACCCCGTATTCCGACAGATATTCCAGGTCCCATCAGCCGAAGATAGGGTTGGCGTTGCGGGTAGTTGTATAGACGTTGGCACCACCACGTCGGGTGGAAAATAGATTCGGTTTTGCCCGTTTTTAATCCGCGCCGAATAGGTACCGGCACCCACCGTTATGCTCTGGTTTGTGCTGCCCGTATTCCAGTCATACTGATAACCCGATGGCTGACTAAGCGTTAGCTGATTAGAACCGGCGCAGGCAATACTGGCTAAGGGTTGTGTTTCAGCCAGATAGGGCGTAGCCGACGACCAGGTCCGGGCAATGGCTGCCGCCCATCGATTGCCCGCGTTAACCTGACCCGAGGGCGAAAAATGCAGCCCATCGGGCCGGTCGGCCGTTGTGTTGATGGAATCCAGATCAGGACCCAAAAAGGCATTATAGTTGGACCGATTGATAACCTGCGATTGCGCCTGACGGACATTCGTATAAGGGGTGCCGACAAAGGACGATAGCGCGATAATGCATCCCAGATTGGGTTTATTAAACTCCGTCCGCGCTTTATCAATCACTTTGGTATAGTATTTATATGTCGAATCGGCGGGGTTGTTGCGGTCGTTTTCGCCATGCTGAATCAGCACAGCCCGGATGCCAGTGGTTGGTACATACAAATTCATCAAATTACGCAGATTGACATACGGCATTCGGAGGTCGTAGCGCACAAACGAGTGCTGGAACGGAATATCATAGGCCGCCCAGTAGTTCATTTGCATGGTTGTTCCACCAAAACCGGCGTTATAGATCAGCACAGGCACGTTAATCTGACTTACAAGTGCATCGCCCATGCGGCCCCACAGCCAGGCATCCTGCGCGAATGGCGAACTGCCACTGTGCGTTAATAACTGACTGAAGGCCAGCCCCGGCAAATACCGCGTATCAGCCGTTTGCAGATACCCCTGCTGAAACGTAGAAGAACTATGATCAATAGCAATTACCGTTACCCGATCATCGTTAGCGCCACCAATGGTCGAGCATTGATCGACCCCATTGATATAACAACTCGACCCCTGAGCATTGGAATGGCCGATGATAGCAAAAACCTCGCCAACCCCAAAGCGACTGACGGAATCCATCGCTACGATAGTTCCTCCGCTCCATGCCCGCACCTGAATTCGATACCACCCGCCCGTTACGTTGATGGTGCCACCAAACTGCCCATTCGATGGGTTAGCCTGTAGGGTTGACCAACCCGTAGTAACACCCTGCCCCGTTGCCCGAACCACAGCCCGGGCCTCAATTAATTCGATTGGCTGGCTATAACTCCCGGCAATCTGCACAGTTGCCTGATTACTACTATTCCGTTGAATCACCATCCGATTAACCGGATAGGTAACTTTCAATTGAGCCAATACGGATATAGGGGCAAGTAAACAAATGATCAGCGTGAAAACGAGCCGTAAAATTCGTTGAGGTAGCTGTTTAATCATATCTAATATTACTATTAACTTATGATCTATTTTAATTTAAATAAACAGCAATAATTATACCATATTATTTAAATTATTATCTTTTCAATAACTAATATTTACTTTATATCAATATACTATGTCATTTTTATTAACAAATCCTCTTACTCAATATACTCTATTATCGTATTATGCAAGAAGGTGTGCTGGAATCTCCAGCACACCTTCTTAATAGTCATCTGAGTCTTTACTTATACTGCGTATTCAACAGTTGCACCGGGTCCATTACGTTTGACCGAATCAATGCCGTTTTCGCGCCCGGATTCTCCTTCATACATCTGGCTGGTGCCAATAATCTGGCCGTTTGCCGCTTTCAGGTTAAAATAATACTTATCATTGGCCGATGTCTTCCGACTATAATTTCCGTCGTCTTCGGCATTCTTTCGAACCGATTCCATGCCATTCTCGCAACCCGCTTTACTGGTATACCCTTCGCTGGTAAGAATCACCTGTCCGTTATCGGCTTTCAGGTTAAACTGGAACTCGCCATTCGTTCTGGTCGATACAACAAATTTGCCCATTGTCAATCTGGATTTAGGTTAAACGCTACGTATCAGGCAATTATACGAATAAGTGCACCAAAATTAGGTACACTAAACCCGATTTGTGACAATAGTTTATTTAAAGGAGACAGGAGGCTATTTTGTGCTTGAACAGAGCGTTACACTTTCCGCAGCGTCATAACATATTGCCCGTTGATGAGCAGGGTCAGGTGATTGCTACTGACCCGAAAAAGCGATACCTGCCGCAAAGCATCTAAAAAACCGGCTTCAAGCGTTGCCGCTTGGCGTGGGTTTGTAGTGGGGCTAATGGTTAATTGATCGCCGTTGGCCTGAATATCGCCTTTTAGCTTGCTCCAGCCCGTAGACCCACTTAGTTTACCGGCTTTCAGGTCGATGTGCAATTGGGGCAATGCCTTATCACCAAACTGTTCAGGACGAAGACGCTGGCCCTTAAACGTTTCGAGTGTCCAGTCGCCGTTGAGCCGGTGGCTGCTCCGCAGAAAAACCCCACCGCCTACATACGACCGGGCGTTGGCGTCAATCCGAACGGTATAGGCGTAGTTGCGTTTGGTAACCGGGTCCTGGTAGGTTATCGGTTCGATGGAAACGGATAACCGGTTTCGCCCCACTGAACTGCGCTGACCACCTTCCCGGCTGCGCCGATTGGCCGATGCCAGCACCGGAGCCGCCTGAGCATCGAGCACCACGCCCGTACCCCGGCTACTCGGTTTAGGCTTCGGAACGGGCATAAGCAGTTCGGGGCCATCGAGCGTATGAAACTGCATCTGTTTTGAAAAGTCAATCGCCAATTGCCAGGGCAATGCGCCTGTTTTGGCCGGATTGCTGCCAACGGCGATAAAATCAACTCCCTGCCGACGTTTCTCTGCCCAGTCGGCGGGTACGCCAACGTGATTGGTCGTTCGGTTCGAAGCCCCCGACAAACCCGGTTCTGGTCGTCGGCAACCCGTTTCTAGTGCCGCCAAAATGATTAAAAAGCAACAAACATGCGGAAAGCTCATTATCAGATATATGCTGATTTAGTCGTTGTCTTAGGCAACGAATTGTCTACGAAAATAGTATAGCAATCACGCCAATAAAACGAAACGTCACCCGACACGGTTAGTAGCTATATGGCAAAAACGTCGGTAAGCAATCTATTAGCCCGCGTAGGTCTCGACTGGTTTATTCTGGCTTTAGTGGCCATGATTGGGGTGGCTAAACTGTGGCCCGAACCGGGAATTCAACAAGGACTGTTGTCGGTATCTTCGCTGGCAACCTATGGTGTTTCGCTGATTTTTTTCTTTTACGGACTAAAACTAAACTTTAGCCAGTTGCGGGAAGGACTGCGGAATTACCGACTTCACTTTGTTATTCACTTCACTACGTTCGTCGTGTTTCCGGCAGTGGTGCTGGCTGCCCGTTCTCTGTTCCTCACACCCGATACGGTCCTGCTCTGGCTCGGGATTTTTTACGTGGCTGCGCTGCCGTCAACGGTTTCCTCGTCGGTGGTGATGGTGTCCATTGCGGAGGGGAATGTTCCGGCGGCTATTTTCAACGCCAGTATTTCCAGCCTGATTGGCGTGTTTATTACGCCCTTGTGGATGAGCGTTTTCCTGTCTACTGCCAACGGGCAATATGACCTGACGGGCGTGATTGGCAAGCTGATGATTCAGGTTATTGTGCCCGTTGTGCTTGGGCTTCTGTTAAACCGTCGGCTGGGCTGGTTTGCCGCCAACCATAAGACGGCACTCCGCTATTTCGATCAGTTTACCATTTTGCTCATCGTTTACACGGCGTTCAGCGAGTCGTTCACGCAGCATTCATTCGATAAAATTTCGGCAAACGACCTGCTTTGGCTGTCGGCGCTGATGCTGGGCCTGTTTTTTCTGATCTTTGGGTTGGTTACGCTTGTCAGCCGATGGCTGGGCTTTCCCCGCGAAGACCGCATTACAGCCCTGTTCTGCGGCTCCAAAAAATCGCTTATACAGGGCAGTGTAATGGCGAATGTTCTGTTTCCAGGCAGTATGGCCGGCGTTGTTCTGTTGCCCATCATGCTCTATCACGCCCTGCAATTGATTGTTGCCAGCATCATTGCCCAGGCAATGGCGAAGCGTGAGCAGGAAGCGGAAACCCGCGTTCAGGCCTGATTTGGGACGAATCGGCACCTGAAATCGGGCATTCGGTCAACTATTCCCACCTGCCATTAAACGCAGCGTACCCGTTTGTCTCTAACGATCAGTAACAGATAAAAACAACTGAATCATGAAAAAGACGATCATTGCCGCCATTACCCTACTCACCTTAACTACGGGTGCCACCTTTGCTCAACGTGTTTATTCAAGACCATTCGATAACCGCCCTCCGCAATACGGCGGCCCGGGTTACGACCGCGACCAATACCGCGACGAACTGAAAATTGAACGCATCGACGACATCGTTGGCTTGTCGCGTCGGCAGGAAAAGCAGTTGCATAAAATTGAAGACCAGTATGACCGCATTCTGACGACCTCGCGGCTGTCGCCCGACGGCCTGCGTCAGCTTCAGCTTCGCAAACGGCAGGATATGCTCGCCGTTCTGACGTCGGCCCAGCGCGACCGGCTGTTTGCGGCCCAACAAAATAACCGATACAACCGGAACCAGCCCGCGCCTTACGGTCGCCGGGGGTAAGAGACCAATTGAACCACCCCCAACCCCCTCCTAAAACAGGAGGGGGCTATCCAGCCGGAGGTTTTTAAGCCCCCTCCTGTTTTAGGAGGGGGTTGGGGTGGTTCAATTGGTCTGTTTCCTATATGTTAAATTATTGCACCAAAAATTCTTCTTTCGGTCAATCGTTTACTTTTGCGGGTTCTTCTTTCATGCAGTCACTTGACCAGTCAGCAAACGTTCTCAACGAGTTCATCCGACTTTAGCCGCCCTGATTTCGGCCCTGATTTTGTCTGGGGAACTGCCACTGCCGCCTATCAGATTGAAGGAGCCGTTGACCGCGACGGGCGTGGACCGTCCATCTGGGACACGTTCAGCCATCAGAAAGGCAAGATTAAAACCGGCGAACACGGCGACATCGCCTGCGAATTCTACGACCGCTACGAATCAGACCTTCATTTGCATAAACAGCTCGGGTTCAATGCGTTTCGTTTTTCGTTATCGTGGTCCCGCATTTTGCCGGATGGGCTGGGGCCAAATCAGGGCGGGCGCATCAATGAAGCAGGGCTGGCCTTTTATGACCGGCTCATTGACCACTGTCTTTCACTGAGTATCACGCCCTGGATTACGCTGTATCACTGGGATTTACCGCAGGCGCTCGAAACCAAAGGCGGCTGGCCAAACCGGAAAATCGTGGATTGGTTCGCCGACTATGTTGACGTTTGCACGAAGGCCTTCGGGCATAAAGTAAAGCACTGGATTATTCTGAACGAACCCATCGCGTCGTCTATTCTGGGGTATTTTACGGGGCAGCACGCGCCCGGTCGGCGGAGCTTTCGGAACCTGCTGCCCGCCATTCACCATACGGCGCTGGCGCAAGCCGAAGGGGGGCGGGTAGTTCGGCGCAACGTGCCTGACGCACAGGTTGGCACCACGTTCTCCTGCTCGCCCATCGACCCGTTCACCCCCCGCGACCAGGCCGCTGCTACCCGCGTAGATGCACTGATGAACCGGCTTTTTATTGAGCCAACCCTCGGCATGGGGTATCCCACCACCGAACTGCCCTTTCTGGCGGGTATTGCTAAAAAAGTGGCTAAACCCGGCGATATGGAGCGGCTGGCGTTCGATTTCGACTTTATTGGGTTGCAGCACTATTTCCGGGCGGTGGTCGAGCAGTCGTATTTCATGCCCTACATCTGGGCAAAGGACGTGTCGCCCCTTCGTCGCAATGTGCAGACTATCACCGAGATGGGCTGGGAGGTCTACCCCGAAAGCATGTACCGGATTATCCGGCAGTTTGGGCAATACGAAAGCGTCAAAAAAATCTACATTACCGAAAGCGGAGCCGCTTTTTATGACACCGTTGAACAGGGCCAGGTGACCGACACGGCCCGGGTGGAGTACCACCAAAATTACCTGCAAAACGTATTGCGGGCCAAACGGGAAGGCTTGCCGGTTGAGGGTTATTTTGCCTGGACATTCTTAGACAACTTTGAATGGGCCGAAGGCTACCGGCCCCGTTTCGGATTAGTGTATGTCGATTTCAGAACACAGCAGCGCATTGTGAAAGCATCGGGGCGATGGTTCCAGCAGTTATTGGTTAAGCCATTTGGTTGAAAAAACTGTTACACAGAGATTCGCAGAGAGACACGGAGATGCACAGAGTTTTTTATTTTTTTCTCTGTGCATCTCCGTGTTTCTCTGCGAATCTCTGTGTAACAATCTTTTAAAAATATATGCCCACTATACTCCCCATCACCACGCCCGAACAGGCCGTTTCGGCCATTCAGTCGGGCAACCGTGTATTCATTCATAGCGTTGCCCAAACACCCCACGTACTTATTAAGGCAATGGTTGACCGCGCCGACGACCTGAAAAATGTGGAAGTTTGTCATATTCATACGGAAGGACCGCTTCCTTATTTGGAGAAAAAATACCAGGAGTCGTTTCGCCCGAATTCGTTCTTCATTGGGGCCAACATGCGGAAACAGCTTAATCAGGGCATCGGCGATTATGTGCCTGTCTTTCTGAGCGAGGTTCCGTTATTGTTTCGGCGAAAGATTCTGCCCATTGACGTCGCCCTAATTCAGGTGTCGCCCCCGGATGCACACGGCTACTGTTCACTGGGGCCATCGGTCGATGTGTCGCTGGCGGCTATCCAATCGGCCAAGTATGTAATTGCCCAGATTAACCCGCGTGTGCCGCGCACGCACGGTGATGGCCTGATTCCGGCTTCCATGCTACACGCAGCCGTTGAAGTCGATGAACCCATGTATGAAGTATTGCCGGGCGAAATCAGCGCTGAAGACCGGAAAATCGGGCAGTATGTTGCCAGTTTGGTCGAAGATGGAGCTACCCTTCAGTTAGGCATTGGCGGCATTCCGAACGCCACCTTAGCCGAACTGATTCACCATAAAGGGCTGGGTATTCATACCGAGATGTTTTCGGATGGGGTGATTGATCTGGTCGAACGGGGGGTAATCACCGGCGAGCACAAGACGGTTCTCCCCTACCGCATCGTGTCGGCGTTTGTGATGGGCAGTCAGCGGGTCTATGATTTTATTGACGACAACCCCGGTGTGGCGATGAAGCAGGCCAGCTACACCAACGACACGGCCATTATCCGGCGAAACCCAAAGGTAACGGCCATCAATTCCGCTATTGAAATTGACCTGACCGGGCAGGTTTGCGCCGACACCATCGGCACCTACCAGTATTCGGGCGTGGGTGGGCAGATGGACTTTGTACGCGGGGCAACCCTCTCAGAAGGTGGCAAACCGATTATTGCCCTACCGTCGACCACGAGCAAAGGTCTCAGCAAAATTGTGGCGTTTTTGAAAGAAGGCGCGGGCGTAACGACCACCCGTGCTCATGTGCATTACATCGTGACCGAATACGGCATTGCCGACCTCTACGGCCAGAACCTCCGCCAGCGTGCCCGCGCGCTCATCCACATCGCCCACCCCGATCATCAGGAGGCACTGGAGCGGCAGGCGTTTGAACGATTTGGGAAGGCGTGAGAAAAGTGTGTTGCTTAGGATTGATAATCAGAATAGTACATCAATAACCTTATTCGACCTTCTGTTCTTTCTCGTGATGTTTTGCCGCATAGGCTACCGTTTCGGCTACCGTCATACGAGGGCCTTTGTGGTCAGCCCAGCGGTCGCCAATGGCCCGCTGTTCGGCCACTGTGTGCATATTTCTAATGACTTTGACCGTCTTTTTACTGCTCACGACTCCTTTGGTTGACGATTTCATAATATGCTTTTCGCTGTTTACGAGTTGCTGGTCGGCAAGTAATTGGGCGAATTTTACCATTTCTTATCACATATACAACATGTTTTTCAATACCTTCGTTTCCGACCGCTACGCCACTGAATTCCTGCTCACCATAGTTTCCTATGCGGTCAGGTAAAGGCTCAAAGTACGGATCGCTGAACAGGCTTTCAACTTCTTCAACTGTATTTCCCCGTTCTGGATGGTCGTGAACAACATGCTTGATATTGCCCTCATCCCAATCAAATAAAAATACACTCATTTATTAGTGGGCCAAGTATACGCCTTCTGACGTTGCTGTATGTGCAGAAGTAACCCTACGGCTTTACTCCTTATCCGCTTTACCCACCCCGATCATCAGGAGGCACTGGAGCGGCAGGCGTTTGAACGATTTGGACGCATGTAAAGACCTGGCTGTTATATACTGGACTGTTCTCTATCCGAATTCGACAACTTTATTAGTTCTGGTTATTTTTTGTTAGCACCTTTACATACAGATGTTTATACAACAGACTTCACTTCATCAACCTTATGAAAACATTAGCTCTCACTACACTTACTTTGCTACTGACAGGAACCTGGCTAACGCCTGCCTGGGGGCAAAGTAGATTCTCAATGTCGATCAGCGCTGCGCCAGTATATGGACACACAGATTACAAACTTATTGCGCTTTTGGCTGATCCAGCAACGCCCTCTGCTTCCACTGAAATCAGTAGCAAGGCGCACAACTGGGGCTATTCGTTCGGGCTGCTGGGCCACTATGCTTTTTCATCAAGGTGGTCGGCCTCAGTGGGTGTTTGGGCTACGCAATCTGTATCGGCGAAAGGAGAGTTTGCCGTTGATGGCAATAAAACGATGATTACCTATCCCAATAATCACCCCTTCGAGTATGCGTATAAGATTCCTGTACTTCTTACTTATCAGGGGTCAACCCATCGGCTTGCGCCCTATTTTTCGGCAGGCGCTACCCTAAATTTCAGGCCCCCAGCCTACGTTAACATAAATGGGACAGAAGCCCCCGTAAAATTCGGCAAAGCCGTTACGGTCGTTCCATTAGTGGGTATTGGTGCTATTTACCGACTCAACGAGCGTCTTTCCCTGATTGCTCAGCCCACCATCCAATATACTATAGAATCCCGCCCTACTTATTCCTATTATCACGCGTATCAGCTAAGTCTGCAAACACAATTACAGTACCGTTTTTAAGGTATGTGCTTACCGGGGGGATTGCCGACAATCCTAACTCACTCCTACCGTTCACATTCGGACAATACGTGTACGCAAGCGGACAGTATGAACCAAGCAAAAACTAACAAGTTATTATTAATCAACAACTTAGTATATTGGTACATCTATTGATTATACAGACAATAGCCGCTGCATTTGTTAAAAACAGGGCTATTTATGTATGCCAGTCCTTTATACTAATCGTATTATGCATCTGTTTGTCATCGTGGCGACCCTGATAGGGTCTGGCCTGATGACCCATGCTCAGATAAACCCGCCGGTTACTCTACCGAATACGGAAGTGCAATCTATTCAATCACGTATGCTCAATGGTGAGCGTTATGAACTGCTCGTGCATTTCCCCGACAACTACAATTCCGAGAAACGCTACGATGTGCTGTATGTTCTTGACGGTCTCGACACGTTCCCAATGGCAATTAGTTGTCTGGGCATACTGCATGGCGAGTGCGAAAAAAACTATGAGGAGCCAATCGTGATTGGTATCTCAGATGGCACCCTGATTGGCAAGCCCGGCAACAAACGTGACCGTGATTTTACGCCAACGGCTTTTAAAACGAGGTGGGGATCAAGCGGGGGTGGCGGTGGCCCTGCGTTCCTGCAATTCATTGAACAGGAAGTCATTCCCTTTGTGGAAAAACGTTACCCAGTAAAGTCTAATCGCACTTTATACGGCTATTCGTATGGGGGTCTGTTCGCGTCCTACGTGCTATTGACGAAGCCCGGCCTGTTCCAGAAAATACTAATTGGAAGCCCCTCTCTGTTTGCAGATGAGGGTGTCATTCTGCGAAAATTTTTACCCGATTACGCCCACTCTCACACCGACTTACCCGTAGCCGTCTGGGTATCCATAGGAGAAAAAGATGGGAATTTATTTGATGATGAACAGCAATTTGTCGCTGCACTAAAAAAGTATAACTACCCTTCTCTGCACATAGAGTCTGCCGTGCTGCCCGGTTTAAATCACCTGACAGGCATACAGCCCACGATGCTACAGGCATTTAAGTGGGCCTATTGTGTCGGCACGTCCACGCACTAAACAAGCATTTGAATTTAGAAGTCTGCCTGCATCGCCACAGGAACCTGTGATGGACATTGGGGGATATATTTTACCTAAGCATAACCTACTTTCCCAGCAATCGCATCACCTGAAATGTAGCTCTTGTTAAGTGCTTAGCCGCATGGGTCATTGCATCGTCTAAACTGGCCGGGCCGGGTGTGATAGAGAAGGCACTGGTTAGCCCTAATGCGTCGAGTTCATGCGGGGCAAGTTGCAGAGAACCACAGAGAGCCACTATCGGAATGGATTGTGCCTGAGCCAATCGGGCGATACCCGCAATGAGTTTACCCTGTAACGTTTGACTGTCAAGGCGGCCCTCACCCGTCAGCACAAGGTTGGCGCCGGTCATTTTTTCGGCTAATCGCGTATGTTTTATGAGTAGGTTAACGCCTTCGGTTAAGTGACCGTTCAGAAACAGAACGGCCCCGGCGCCCAAACCTCCCGCAGCCCCGGCGCCCGGCATGGTCGCTAAATCGACGCCGAATTGGTTCTGAATTAGCCCCGCCAGATGGGCCATGCCAGCATCCAGAATGGGCAAATCGGCTGAGGTTGCCCCTTTTTGCGGCCCATATATGTAGGTGGCCCCCTGCGGCCCAATAAGCGGGTTGGACACGTCGCAGGCTACGTCAACGGTTATAGGCCGAGGGGCTGTAGGTGGGATAATCGTTTGAATTTCAGCCAGATTACCGCCACAGGGGCGGATGGACTGGCCGGATGCGTCCAGAAACTGCCAGCCCAGCGCAGCCGCCATGCCGGTTCCGGCATCGTTGGTCGCGCTGCCGCCAATGCCCAGCACAAAGTGCTCAACGCCCTGCGAAACAGCCTGAGCAATGAGTTGGCCCGTGCCGAAGGTGTTGGCCTGAAACGGGTCGTATTCCGACGGTTTCAGCAGCCGCAACCCCGAGGCCTGCGCCATTTCGATGTAGGCCGTTTTGCCATCGCCCGACATGCCAAAACCGGCGTTAACCGGGCGATCCAGCGGGTCCTGAACGCTGAGCGTGTGCCAGGTTCCGTTCGTTGCCAGGGTTAAAACCTCGGCGGTGCCTTCGCCCCCGTCGGCCATCGGCACCGCTATAATTTCAGCCGTCGGATGAGCCAGTACGATTCCTTCGGTCATGGCCACACATACCGCCGAGGCCGTCAGCGAACCTTTAAATTTATCGGGGGCAAGAATAATCTTCATTCCGTTTTGTTGTGTGTCCCTCAGTAAGTGTGTAAGTTGGGCAGTAAATCTATTTACTGTTTTCCCTAAACGATGCTCCCACGTAAAGCAGCCATCATCGGCGGAGGTAACATTGCCGATAACAACCATATCCCTGCGCTTAAACAACTATCGGAGCAAGTCGAAATCGTGGCCGTGTGCAGCCGCGACCTGAGCAAAGCCCGCGCATTGGCCGACAAACACGGGATTACTCATGCCTTCAGCGATACGGGCGAATTATACCTTCACTGCAAACCGGATGTGGTGGTTATCTGCACCCCAAATAACCTGCACTACCCGCAAACGATGGAAGCGCTGGAGCAAGGATGCCACGTCTTTTGCGAAAAACCCCCGGCGCTGAATGCAAAAGATGCACGCGAGATGGCTAATTTGGCGAAGCAAAAGGGATTGGTCCTGGCCTATAATTTTCAGCTTCGGCAGTCGAGCGAGTATGCGCTGCTGACGCGGTGCAAAGCGGATGGTATGCTGGGGGAAATTTACCATATTAAAGCCTATTTCCTGCGTCGGCGGGGTATTCCGGGTTGGGGATATTTCACCAATAAAGCCATGCAGGGCGGTGGTGCGTTGATTGACCTCGGCGTTCATGTACTCGACCTGGCGCTCCACACCCTCGACTATGCCATGCCCGATCAGGTGCTGGGCAATACCTACGATTTTATTGGGAAAGCGGGAGGCAAAGGATTGATGGGCAATTGGAACCCCAATACGTTTGAGGTCGACGATGCGGCCACGGCCTATCTGTCGTTTCCGAACAAAGCATCCATTATGTTGTCGGCGTCGTTTGCGTTGAATATGCAGGCCGAAAAAGACCGAAATCTGGAAATTTTTGGCAGCAAAGGCGGGGTTAAGCTCTTCCCCTTTTCGCTGCACACGGAACTGGCGGGCGAGTTGGCCGATGTTCAGTTTCCGTTTCTGGAAGAAACGGATATGCAACTGAAGAACACGGCTGCTTTCTTAGATGCCTGCGCCGGAAAATCCTCTAACGTCTGCACTGCCGAACAGGGCGCTATTTTACAGGAAATCGTGGAACGGATTTACAGGTCGGCGGAAACGTAGAGTTAATCGTTAAAACGATTGTTTCAACCGCAGCCGTCAATTATTAGCCCACGGTTTAAACCGTGGGCTAATAATTGACGGCAAATTCTGGTAACGGTTTTAACCGTTTGCAGCCCATCAGGCTAACACCTTCTTCGACCGAAGCCACTCTGGTTTGGTTGTTACCACCTTCGCTTTCAGTTCGTTGAGCATGGCATACAAGCCATAATACGTTCGGTTTACGTACAGACCATCCTGCGATCCCCGCGCTACTTTTGAGTTTTTCAATTCCTGTACATTGGCCAACCCTTCGGCAAACGCATAAACTTTATTGAAATAGGCATCATTGCCGAAATCAAACGAATCTACCGCGAACGGCTCGGCCAGCATCAGGGTCATTTCCTTGAACAAATCGGAGAAAAACTGTCGGTCTTTTGGCGAATCATCGGGGGTCAGGAACTCTAAGTTGTTGAAAATCTCCTCCGTTAGTGCCGGGTCTTCGAGCGTATCGGGGTTGACGAGCCGGAAATAATTGTCATAATAAAAGTCGGGAATGACTTTCACACAACCGAAGTCGATGACGCCCATCGTGCCGTCGGGCCGCATCAGGAAATTGCCGGGATGCGGGTCGGCGTGAACCTGACGGAGGGTATGAATCTGGAAATCATAAAAATCCCACAACGCCTGCCCGATGCGGTCGCGCACATCCTGAGCGGGGTTTGTTTTCAGGAATTCTTTCAGGTGCAGTCCATCGAGCCAATCCATCGTCAGGATACGCTTCGAGGAGAACGCTGGATAATAGGTCGGAAAAACCAAATCAGAAATGTGGGCACAGGCTTTCGAAATTTCGATGGAGCGTCGGAGTTCGAGGTCGTAGTCGGTTTCTTCCAGCAGTTTGGATTCCACTTCGCCCATGTAGCGGTCAATATCGCGTTCATTAAGATTCAGGAGTCTCACTGCCAGCGGCTTGGCGATCTTTAAATCCGAACTAACGGCATCGGCCACGCCGGGATACTGCACCTTCACGGCCAGTTTTTTGCCATCCTTCCACGCCTGATGCACCTGCCCGATACTGGCCGCATTGACAGCTTCGATGTCGAATTTATCGAAAAGCTGCGTGGGTGATTTTCCAAAATACGTTCGGAACGTCTTGACAACCAACGGCCCCGACAAGGGCGGAGCCGAATATTGCGCCATCGTGAATTTGTCGGAGTAGGCCACCGGCAACAAGCCCCGGTCCATGCTCAACATCTGGGCCATCTTGAGGGCTGAGCCTTTCAGTTCGCTCAGCGCATCGTAAATATCGGCCGCGTTGTCTTTATGAAGTTCATCCTTCGACAAAGCAGGGTCGAGCAGTTTCTTGCTGTAATGTTTTATGTAATTCCCGCCCACTTTCACGCCCGCTTTCACAAACTGACTGGCACGGGCAACTTTGGTGGTCGGAACGGAGGTTTGGCTTTTCATAATAGACCAATTTTGAATGAGCGAATGATAGAATACCATCCGGCTGAATAAGCTTGCGTCAGCTATTCACTCAATCACTCATTCTATCATTCAAAATTGATTTTGGTACATAAACTTGGCGAAGTCGAAGAGGGTATCTAAGGGCGAGCGGCCAATCAGATCGAAGGCGGTGTTGACCGATTTTTCGATGGCCGAATCGGTTTTCTCGAAGTTTTTGCTCACGTCGCGCACCCAGAAATCGAGCAGGTAGAGCGTTTGCCCCCAAAGCGCATCGGGGTAACGGTCGGTGATAAACGGGCGAGGTTCTACTTCCTTGCTTTCGCGCCCTTCGGCCAGCAAATCACGGGCGAAATCGAAAAACACATCTTTAAACGGTTCAAAAACCCGCGACTTTGGGCGTCTGCCCCGTGTCCTCGGCCCCATCCCCTCCCGCAAACGACCGTAACTGTAAACGGCAAAACTGCGCTGCGCTTTGAGCAATTCAATCCAGGTATAATAAAACGCCAGCAGTTTTTCCCGAACGGAATAACCCTGATAGGTTTCATCGGCTTCTACCGTAGCTTTAGCTTCGTTGAAAAAAGTAAGCCACACATCGGCTTCGATGGCATCGAACGACGCGTAGTAGGTGTAGAAGTCGGCTTCGGTGATTTTCAGTTTTTTTGCAAACTGGAAGACGGAAATGGGCTGTTTCCCGTTTTCAAGTACATACTCAGTGTATGCCTTACGGATTTTTTCGAGGGTTTCCATACATCTTGACAACGGCGGGTTCAGCGAAAAAGTTTAGCCGGTTTCCTCATCCGAAAGCCCGATAACTTCCGTTATTTTTGTCGAACATTACCGCCCAACCTGTGGTAATCCAATCTTAATCAGCAATAGCTGCCATGAATAAGTTAACAATCTGGCTATTTGCCTTTTGCCTGAGTGCAGGCCTGTTTATGAGTGTTCCGGGATTTGGACAGTATTACCCGGGGGGCGGTGGCTACGGCATGAGCGGTCGCCGAATGGGTGGCATGGACCCGACGATGTCCAGTACGCCCCGGGCGTCGATCCCGAATATTGCGGGCGACATTGCCCAGAAGGAAACCAAATGGCTGAAAGAGAATCTGGCGCTGACCAAAGACCAGCTAAAAGCGGTTAAAAACCTGAACAACGAATATGCCAGTCAGCAGCAGGATGCTATCAAAGATATCATCGGACCAAGCGGTAAACCTGGCCCGGATACCCGCAAGCAGATTCAGGACATGATGCTGATGCTCAACGAAGAAAAAGAGGACAAGCTCAAAACCATCCTGACCACCGACCAGTGGGCATTATATCAGTCGAAGAAGGACGACATGCAGAAGCAAGTGGGTGGCTGGCGACCAGCCGCGCCGAAAACAGATTCACTGAGTAAGGCAGGTAATCAGCCTAAATAGATGGCGATTGCGTTCATATACAAACCTAAAACCATACCCTAAGTTTTCAGAAAGTCCGCAAGTCCGGTTGCGGACTTTTTTCGTATATGTGGCGCAAGCATGAGCTTGTTTTAGCAACTCAACACGCCCTATCTATGAACCGTCAACTTACGCTGCTTTTTCCGTTCTGCTTTTTCGCGATGTCGGGCCTGGCCCAACCCGCCCGCAGTACAACGCAGGGCATTCGGTATGTAAAATTAGCCAATACCCTTCGCGAAGTCGACAAAGCGGATGCAGCCATCGATCTCCTTAAACGGGCACTCCCCGCCTTTCAGTCCACTAATTTCTACTGGGAAGCCGTTACCAACGAACTATTGGGCCTATCGTACAGCGACCTGCGCGATACAACCACAGCCCTGCGCTACCTCGAAAAAGCACGCGGCCAATACCTGAAACTGAAATACGTGGCCAGTGCCTGGGGGGTTAACGAAATCGTTCGAAATCTGTCCAGTAAGAACCTGTATGCGGGTATCCAGATTAACCCGGCCAGCATTAAATTAGCCATTCTGAAAACGAAATACGAGACGGATTTCTACGAGAAAGATATTCAGTCTGTCGTTGAGATTGCTAATCCAGCCAACACATTGTTTGCTGATGCCTCGGGTTCCTTACGGGCCGGGCAGGATGCGTTACGGGCCTGCTTTGACTCTATTCAGCGCTACAACATTCCTAACGAACGTATTTTTGTCGTGTTGAGTAATGATGTACGGGAAGAACTGGCCCGCAATTCGGACAATCGGAAGAAGCTCTACAGTCAGTTATTGCGTATACTGCCTACCAACGCCATCCGAATTGATACGACACTAACGGCTAATCGGGAAGCAGAATTATTTACAACCGGCGCTATCCCCCGAAAAGTATGGCCCACCACGTCGGCCCTCGACTTCGGCGGCAGCAGCACAATAGGCGGTTACTTCGACCCGGTTGACGGGCCAATGGACAAAAAAACCTTTCATGGAATAAATCTTCCCTATGGCCCAATGTCATTAGCGGCTCAGATTGAAAGCAAGCGTTTGCTGAACATGGATGCTTACAAACGGGAAGCTCAGCGGTTTATCAGGGAAATTGCGGAGAAGGAGTTTCCGACCCGGTTTAATGCGGGCAACCGGGGCTTGCAGGAGCGCAAAACGGTGGGCGTTGGGGGAGACATTGTGTGGGCGCTCATCACCTATCTCCACCCCGAGAAAGCCGGTATCACAGCCGTGGCCATTACGCCCGACGATGTCGAGCAGTTTAAACGGATGGCGCTCAACGACTACCGGGACTTAACGCAACCTAAACTGAACGACATAACAGACCCAGCTACGCGAAGCCAGGCCGAGAATGATATACGCACCTTACAAAGCCAGTTTACGGAGAAACAATTGATTGCCGGAGCGTTGTGGATAGACTCAGTCATGAAAGCCTACTCAGGGACGACCTTGCCCAAACGGTTTGTTTTCGTCCGAAATGCCGACGTTGGCTGGGTGACGGGCAAGTTTCTGGAAACCATCAACTATGAGTATGAATCGACTATTGCCAAAGGCGCTTTATACACGCGGTAATTCAAGGAATTAAAACAGGCAGAGATCATATCAATTGCGTTGCATCCTGATATGGTCTCTGCTGTTTTATTAGCTGGGTTGTTACGTTGTCAATAACCGTAAATTAAACGCAAATCCGGGCAACACATCGCCCCCCGTAATTGGCTGGTCAAAATCCGTATGTGTGCTAACGCTGCCATCAGCATAGTATACCAATACTTCTTCCTGCTTAGGATTGATTAGCCAGCCCAGCAGAACGCCGTTAGCGATATACTCCTGCATCTTCTCTTTTGCGCTCGTTATGGAATCCGTAACAGGCATTAATTCAACAACGAATTCAGGGACAATGGGCGGAAATTTCTCTTGTTGTCTTTCAGTTAGTATATTCCAGCGACCTTCACTTATCCAGGCGGCATTGGGTGAGCGCGTGGCCCCATTCGGAAAGTTAAGCGCTGTTGATGAATCAAAAACGAATCCGCCAAAAGACTCAGACCACAAGTCAAGACGGGACGTAAGTTTTGCGTTTCTAATTCCAGTTTTTCCTCCTGTATTCGGCATGGCTATAATAAGTCCGTCAGCAGTACGCTCAAATTTCAGATGTTCGTTTTGACGACAGAAATCGTAAAATGCATCATCATCCATCTGATAATTGGCAAATTCGACGGTTTTGGCCCGCTGTTCCTCCGGTAAGTTTGCAATACGGAGTGTCGTTGCCGTAGTTTCTTGAATTGGTAAATATACACAAAATCACTCCAGACCGGCTACATAAGCCCCCATTTGCCGGACTGAATAACAGGCTATTTTGCGTTGTTTGGCTTCAACCAATAACTTGTCGGTGAGGGGAGTTTTATTGGAATCATCGAAGATAATGTGCCGGGCTACTATCCTTCCGTCAAGTTGATTCCACTCATGCAGGGCATTTCGGCGAATGATGAGATAATCCACCACCGCCGGAAGCTGCCAATGGCTTAGCCCGCTCAATTTATTAACCAGCAATAACGTTTTACCCCGCCACACCCACAGAGCATAGTCACGCGTATGGTGATAGGCCGGTACATTCCTCAGCGAATCGGCCCTTACGTTGGCTACAATTAAGTCCGAAACGCCCCACTGACCAAAGGTATTTTTCAGGTAAAAGTCATAGGAACGGGTATCGGTCGTATCTAAGTCGGTGAGCAGTGTGCTTTGATGACCGTCTGTTACACTAACCGCCGTGCGATGCGGCAGAAAATGCACAGCCAGCCGTTGCTGATGCGCCTGCTGGTAATCGTCCCGGAGAGTTAGCCCGGCCAGCAGCACGGCGGCCACACACGTTGCCCACAGGTACGCCCGGTTGCGCGTGAGCAGCAAAGCTACGCCACAAAAAATAACGGCATACGTAAGCATCGTCGCCGGTGGCGAAAGCCAAAGCCCATCCCAGGCCGCCCCCGGCAACTGTCCGGTTTGCGTAACAGCGTAATTGAGCAACCAGGCCGTTTTCTGCAAAAGCCAGCCCAGACCGTCATTCACAAAAGGTATCCAGCTAAATGCCAGCGTCGCCATTGCCAGCGGCAGCAATAGTTCCGACATGACGATTACAATCGGGTTAGCCAGCAGAAAATAGGTCGGGAACTGATGAAAATAAAACACACCGAGCGGAAACGTAATCAACTGAGCCACCAGCGCAACGGCCGTTAGCTCCCACAACCGATTGGCCCATTTGTTCCGAAACGTAACCATCTGATAGAGCGACGATTGCCAGGCACCAATACCGGCCACCGCCAGATAAGACAACTGAAACCCTGCCGAAAACAGGGCATATGGATCGAAGCAGAGAATAAAAAACGCCGATGCGCCCAGCGTGTTGGTTAGTTGCTGCTGCCGACCAAACGCGTTAGCCAGAATCAGCAACGTGAACATAGCCGCCGAGCGCAGTACCGGGGGCGAAAAGCCCGTAACCAAGGCGTAGAACCATAAAATAACCAACTGAATAGCGGCCATCAGCAACTTCCCGCGAGGTCGCTTAATGAGGAAACTAAGCAGAAACGTGAGCACGGCGAACAGAATACCAACGTGCAACCCCGAAACCGACAGAATATGCACCGCACCAGCCGCCGAATACGCACGATACAGTTCTGTATCTAAGTCATCCCGAACGCCCAGAATCATAGCGTTTACGATGCCATACTCTGCCCGTGTGCCAATCTGGTGTGTGAATACACTATCGGCCCAGCGATTCACGATTGTAGCGAACTGCGTTACCCGGTTTGGTGGGTCAAGGGCCAGAATTTTTCGCTGAAACGAGCGCAGGTATTGCTGGTGGTAGATGTTTCGGTAGCTGAGGTAGCGCTTGTAATTGAACTCGCCGGGATTCAAAGGTGGGTCGATGGGACGGGGTGGTCCGGCTACCAGCCAGACTTCGCCATAGCGGGGCATGACCTGGCTGGCCTTATCTAAATACACAATTACCCGGCCACTGAGCGGATGCCAGCCGGTATGCTGCTGATGCTGCCATTTCCCCCGGCGAATCTCCAGTTCAACCCGGTAGGTTTTGGCTCGTTCTTCGGGCTGTGCCGACACAACGCCTTCGTAGGCCTGCAAGCTATCCGTAAGGTGAATCAGGTTATCAGGTCGGTTAGCCGCTGTGCGCTGGTGGGTGATGGCCCAGCCGAGGGCGAATAGAATCAGCAGTCCGCCCACGCCGGCCGTAATGCGAATGGGTTTAATCGCCTGACCGGCATTGCGGACGAAACCCCAGCCGAGCATAACAACGCCCATTGCCAGCGAAATCAGCGGAAGTGCACACCCACGCGGCCATAGTACATATAGGCCAATTCCAATAATCAGAGCGGCTGCGTAACGAACAAACGGATGCCCTTTCATTCTTTTGCGTAAGCCGACCCGGGCAACACCATTTTGTAATGCTGAATCCCGGCTTCTTCAAACATGGGGCCAATCGGCACAAAGCCAAAGCTGGCATAGAGTGGCATGGCCGTTACCTGAGCGTGCAGGTAAATACGCTCGATAGGCTCGGGCTGTTGACTAAATACATCATCGAGTACGGCCCGAACCAGCGCTTTTCCTACGCCCTGCCCCCGACAAGACGCCAGAACAGCAAACCGCTCCAGCTTAACACCGTTCGATGTTCGTCGCCAGCGGGCGGTGCCACAGGGCACACCATCGGCACGGGCCAGGAAATGCGTGCTACTGTCCTCAAATTCGTCGTATTCTTCCCGGGCCGATACCTGCTGCTCCTCAACAAATACCTGTCGACGAATGGCAAAGGCGGCTTCAAGATCAGTGGGGGAGGAAATAGGTAGAACAGTTATCATAGAATGGGAATTAAACCTCAAACGCCTTACTAACTTACTGCACCAGCAACCGTTTACTGGCAACTTCATTATCGGTCTTCACCCGAACTATATAAATGCCCCGAGCTAACCCGGTCACTGGCAACATAACCCGGGTACTGGGCGACTCCGAAAAAGGAATGGTTCGTAATTGCCGCCCGGCCATATCGAACAAATCAACGCTGAATGACTGAAAGCCTTTTAACTGCACATCAACTGATGGGTCAGCCGTTGTAGGATTTGGATACACGGTGATGGTCAGCGTTTCGGATTCAGTTAATGGCGACGAAACCGACCGCAGAAGTTGTGCCCGACGCGGACTTAGCGTGAGTACGTTTCGCATTCGGGCCACCTGACCAGCCGTAAACATATTCATACAGGCATCCGGCGAATACATCAGGTAATTCTCTATCAGTTCGCGAGTGCGGGTTCCTGAGCAGTTCGAGTATAAATCGTTACAACTGGATGTCTGATTCAGATTGTCTGTGGGGGGCGTATCGACCACATAATCATCTCCACAATTGGTATCACCATTCGGATGAAAAAGCCCCAGCCAATGGCCGATTTCGTGCGTGGCGGTTCGGCCTATGCCGTACAGGGAAGAGGTTACAGTACCGATTTTCCGACCAAACACCCGGTAGTCAATAATCGACCCATCTGTACGTTCGTCGGTACTTGGGGCTAACCCCTTAAGCGTATCGGCTGCGGTCGGAAAATAGGTGTAACCAAGGTAATTATCTATTTTCGTTACCCAGATATTCAGGTAGCGATTACTGGGCCAGTAGGCAATTTGCGATAACAGCAGATCATCATCTGTCCCAGCACTGAACGACGATTTCTGGGCGTAATAATGCCTCGTAATGCCATTACTTGGCTGACCATCCGGGTCAGTTGTCGCTAAGAAAAACTCAATGCCTGCATCGGCTCCAATGGGGCTGGTATTATAGCCAGCAGTACCCGCTTTCCGGCGATAATCTTCATTCAGCACCTCAATCTGGGAGCGAATCTGCTCATCGGAAATATTGACATTATTGGTCCCGCCAATGGTCCCTGACGCTGTGCTGTGAATAACATGCACCACAACCGGGATGCGGTAGACGGTGTTATCAGCCGCCTGCCGGAGCGACTTCCCTGCGGCTTCGGCCTGTTGAATTCGCATGTTTAACAAAGTCAACTGCCGGAGCCGGTTGGGGTTACGCTGTTGCAGAATCTGCTCATGAACCACCGTACCGCACCGATTCAGAACGGGTTCGGAAATGGTTTGTGCCCAGGCTATTGACGAAAGTAAACACAAAAAGGCAAGAGTAAATGAATAATGGACAATGGATAATGAATAATAAGTCCTTCGCTGGTTGTAGGGTAAATAGTTATTCATTATCCATTGTCCATTAATTTATTGCCCTGCTTTATCATATGCCGTGATGATTTCGCGAACAAGCCGGTGACGAACCACATCGCGGCCATCGAGTTCAACGAAGGCAATTCCTTTAATATTTTTCAAAATATCAACCGATTCCACCAGACCCGACTTTTGTCGGTTCGGCAGGTCGATCTGCGACCGGTCGCCGGTAATGATGGCTTTCGAGGTTGGCCCCATCCGCGTCAGAAACATCTTCATCTGCATCGACGTGGTGTTCTGTGCTTCATCGAGCAGAATAAACGCATTGTTCAGCGTTCGGCCCCGCATATAAGCTAATGGCGCAATTTCGATGATCCGGTTTTCGGTATAAAATTTAAGCTTTTCCGCCGGAATCATGTCATCGAGCGCGTCATAAATCGGGCGCAGATACGGGTCAATTTTTTCTTTCAAATCGCCCGGCAAAAAACCCAGATTCTCGCCCGCTTCCACCGCCGGGCGCGTAATGATGATTTTCTTAACCTCTTTATTTTTCAGAGCACGAACCGCAATGGCAACCGCCGTATAGGTTTTTCCGGTTCCGGCCGGACCAATGGCGAAAACTAAGTCATGTTTTTCAGCAGCCTCAACCAACCGTTTCTGATTGTCGGTTCTGGCCCGAACCACCACGCCCCGCGTGCCATAGACCAGTACTTCGTCGTCGTCGGGTGGCACCGGCGGAACAACACCGGTTCCGGCTACGGGCTGGCCGCTGTAACTGATGTAGTTCTGGACGTTCTCGTGGGTTATTTTTCCATATCGCTGGTAATGTTCCATCAGTGAGTCCAGAATGTCGCTGATGCGGCTGATTTCGGGGGTTGTTCCCTTAATCCGAATCTCGTTGCCACGCGAGATAATTTTGCTCATCGGAAACGCAGCCGCCACTTCTTTGATGTTGTGGTTCTCTACGCCCAGAAAGTCAATGAGCGATACATTGTCGAGGGTGATGACTTTTTCGACCAAACGATGAATAAGTTTAATGTGTGATTCCGAAAAGTAAGCGATTTCGGTACTCATACAACACATTTGATGAAAAAATTATTCGCCCGTACCCGTTTCCTGATGATTCCCATTTTTTTAGACAAAACAGATATTTACTATTGGATTTTCGCTATCTTGCTGACGTACAGACCTCTGCCCTGCTTCAGTATTATGTACGCAAACTTGCTTACCTGCCGTTGCTTAAATTTTTATATTTTTTTTGACCACGATAGCGTCAACATTACCAGAATGTTACGTCTGTTTTTACGCGGGTCAACTCTATACGTTCGGGGAAGGCGGCTTGCCTTGAGGGTGAATGATTGCGTAAACTTGCAGTAGCAGATGGAGAATAACGCACGCCCCAACCAACACCTTCGCAAACCGTCGGCCTTTGCCGGGGGTCGTCAGCAGGCCGGTAATGCCTGGCTCGATACGGGCCTTGGTAAACTGCCCCCGCAGGCGCTCGACCTTGAAGAAGCCGTTCTGGGCGCGCTGATGATTGAAAAAGATGCGCTTTCCTCTGTTGTTGACATTCTTAAACCCGACACGTTTTACAAAGAAGCCCATCAGCGAATTTACAACGCGATCCTGACGCTGTTTGGCAACTCCGACCCCATTGATTTGCTGACGGTGACGAACCAGCTTCGTAAAACCGGCGAAATCGAAATTGTGGGCGGGGGGGGCTTTGTAGCCGAACTTACCTTCCGGGTCAACTCGGCGGCTAACATCGAATACCACGCCCGGATTGTGTCGGAGCAGGCGCTCAAACGGGCGCTTATTTCCATGTCGTCGGTGATTCTGCGGGATGCCTACGAAGACACTACGGATGTCTTTGAACTCCTCGACCGGACTGAGCAGCAACTCTTCAAGATTTCGGAATCGAACATCAAGAAGAACTACGCCGACATGAGCACCATCGTTCGGATGGCGCTGAACGAACTCGAAACCAAGAAGAATCAGGAAGGGCTTACCGGCGTTCCGTCGGGCTTCACCAACCTCGACCGGGTAACCTCCGGTTGGCAACCCACCGAATTGATTATCCTGGCAGCCAGGCCCGCGATGGGAAAATGCCTTGGCAAAGGCACCAAAGTGGTTATGTTCGACGGGTCACTTCGCAAAGTAGAGGATGTGCGGGAAGGTGATTTGCTCATGGGCGACAACTCGACCCCCCGACGGGTGTTGAACATTGCCCGTGGTCAGGAGCGGATGTACTGGATACGGCAGAACAAAGGCATTGATTATCGAGTCAATGAAAGTCATATCCTTTCGCTCAAGCGAAGCCGCACAGAAGGCCCACATAGAAAAGGCGATGTATTAAACATATCTGTCCGCGATTACCTGACGAAGGCCGATAAATTCAAGACGAACTACAAGGGCTACAAAGTCGCCGTTGACTTTCCCGAACAAACTGTTCCCCTTGACCCCTATTTTGTAGGTTTATGGCTCGGAGACGGTCATGCCTATAGTTCCCGCATTACGAATACTGACCCCGAAGTTATTGATTATCTACAACAATATGCCGACGGCCTGGGGTTGAAGATGGTCACTTATCAGCAAGCCAATCGGACGGCAAATTATGCCATTACATCCGGTCAGCGCGGGGGTGCTCAGTCAGGGCATAATCCATCTGTATTCAACGTACAGGAGCAATTACGCGGCTTAGCCGTCATTGAGAATAAGCATATTCCCCGCTCGTACCTGATTAACTCAACCCAAAACCGGCTAAAACTGCTGGCAGGTCTGATTGACTCTGATGGTCATTATCAGGAACAATTCAACTGCTACGAGGTTACCCAGAAAAATAAGGAGCTTGCCGAACAGCTAAAATACCTCTGCGACACGCTGGGCTTCCGGTGTTCATTAAAAGAAAAACAGGCCAGTATAGCCTCGCGGGGATACATATCGACCGTTTATCGACTTCGTATCTTCGGTAATCTGGATTCGATTCCTGTACGGATTGAGAGAAAAAAAGCGCGACCGTTGAAAGCACGCGCCGACTGGCGCGTGACGGGTATTCAGGTAGAATATGATAAAGTAGATGACTACTACGGTTTCACCATCGACGGAAATCATCTGTTCCTGCTCGAAGATATGACCGTGACGCACAATACGGCTTTCGTCGTGTCGGCCCTGCGAAACGCGGCTGTTGACCACGGAAAACCAGTGGCGATTTTCTCACTGGAGATGTCATCGGTGCAGTTGGTGAATCGTTTGATCTCGGCCGAAGCCGAAATTGATTCCGAGAAAATCAGGAAAGGAACGCTGGCCCCGCACGAGTGGACGCAGTTGCACCACAAAATTCAGCGGCTTACCGAAGCGCCCATTTTCATCGACGATACTCCTGCCCTTTCCATTCTGGAACTGCGGGCCAAATGCCGCCGACTAAAAGCCCAGCACGATATCCAGATGGTGGTGATTGACTACCTCCAGTTAATGTCGGGTGATACGTCGGCGGGGAAAGGTGGCAACCGCGAACAGGAAATTGCGTCGATTTCGCGGGCGCTCAAGAACTTAGCCAAGGAACTGAACGTGCCTGTTATTGCGCTATCCCAGTTGAGCCGGGCCGTTGAAACGCGGGGCGGTGATAAGAAACCGCAGCTCTCCGATCTTCGTGAATCGGGTTGTCTGACGGGCGATACGCTCTTAGTGGATGCCACAACGGGCCGACGCACCACCATCCGTGAACTGGCCGAAGCCAATGCCCACAACTTTTATACGCCGGGCACGAGCGAGAACTGGACAGTTGGCCCAGAGCGCGTTACGCATGTATTCAATACTGGAAGAAAGCCCGTCTTTAGATTAACAACACGGTCGGGCCGAACGATTAAAGCTACCGACAGTCACGAATTTCTGAAGCTGACAGGCTGGTATCGTTTAGACGAATTGGCCGTCGGCGACCGGATTGCTGTGCCGCGAACGATTCGGGTATCGGCTCCGCAAAATCCGCTCACCAACAACGAGTTGATTTTACTGGCCCATCTGCTGGGCGATGGCTGCATCTTACCAAAACAGCCATATCACTATACCAGTGCAGATGAAGCCAATTTGGCCGTTGTAGAAGAAACGGCAAAGACTCTTTTCGGGATCACATCCCGCCGAACGATTCAGGGTAACTGGCAGCATGTGTATTTACCTGCCCCCTACCCGCTCACGCACGGCGTTCGTCACCCAATTACAAACTGGTATGAACAACTCGGGTTGATGCGTGTTCGCAGCTATGACAAACGTGTTCCCGAAGCCCTGTTCGCCTGCGATGAAGATAAGATTGCCTTGTTCCTGCATCATTTATGGGCTACCGATGGTAACATAAGCTGGAAACGGCTGGCTAACCGTAAACCAGGTGCAGCTATTTATTATGCGTCGTCAAGTCAGCGGTTAGCTTACGACGTACAGCACCTGTTGCTACGGCTGGGCATTCTATCTACGGTTAAACAGGCATCGTCAACTGGGAAATACCGACCTATGTACCATGTTCATGTGCAGGGTAAAGAACAACAGATCGTCTTCCTAAAGCGGGTCAATAGCTATGGACAACGCGGCCAAATAGCCACTGAATTGCTGACGGCACTCGCCGAAGTCACCGAGAATACAAATGTTGATGTAATTCCGAAAGAAGTCTGGCATTCGGTTATAACGGGCTGTAAGACGGATGGACAAATTAGCTGGCGTACTTTGTCAGAGCGAATTGGGAGTCAGTATTGTGGCAGTACGCTTTTTAAGTCCGGCGTATCCCGGCAACGGATGGGCCGACTGCACGAAGCATTGCCGTATGATATACTGAAGAACCTGGCAGAGTCGGATGTGCTGTGGGACGAGATTGTGTCGATAGAAGCCCTCGGCGAAGAAGATGTATATGACGCTACAGTACCGTCTGTTCACAATTTTGTTGCCAACGATATTATTGTTCATAATAGCATCGAGCAAGACGCCGACATGGTTTGTTTCCTCTATCGTCCTGAATATTACAACATTACTGCTGATGAAAACGGCAATTCAACGGCAGGTATCGGCGAGGTAATTATTGCCAAAAACCGGAGTGGCTCGCTCGATACGATCCAACTCCGGTTCATCAATAAGTTTACCAAATTCTGCGACCTTGATTCGTATTTCGAGCCGGTGCAGGCGCAGGGTTTCGCACCCGACGTGAACGGTCTGAGCAGTTTCGAGCAGCCCTCAGCGGGCAGCGTTTTCAAAAGTAAGGCCAATGATATGTCGAACTTCGGCAATGCCGACCCCAGTCAGGAAACGCCGTTTTGATGTAATACCGAAGCTGGAGCTTCGGGGTGTTGTAGTCACTCCCGAAGCTCCAGCTTCGGTATTACATCAGAAATTCGGCTTCAGCAGGTATTTGTTATAGAACTCATCAATCACTTTCACAGCTTCGGTAGGCGTGTCGACGATGCTGATGAGTTTCATGTCTTCGGGGTTGATGTTGTGTTCCTGCCCAAGCATAACGTTTGTAATCCAGTCAATCAACCCCTGCCAGTAGGTACGGCCAACCAGCACAATGGGGAAACGGGCAATTTTACGGGTTTGAATCAGCGTTAAGGCTTCAAATAATTCATCGAGCGTTCCCATGCCGCCGGGCATCACCACAAAGCCTTGTGCGTATTTAACAAACATGACTTTTCTGACGAAGAAAAAGTCGAAGTTGATGCTCTTGTCGGGGTCGATGTAGATGTTGCTGTGTTGCTCGAATGGGAGTTTGATATTCAGGCCAACTGATTTGCCACCCTGCTCAAAGGCACCCTTGTTACCGGCCTCCATAATGCCCGGGCCACCGCCTGTTATCACACCATAGCCGTGCCGTACCAATTTGGCCGCAATTTCTTCGGTCATTTTATAATACGGATTGTCGGGCTTGGTGCGGGCCGACCCAAATATGGAGACACAGGGGCCAATTTTGGCTAATTTATCGAAGCCTTCCACAAACTCGGCCATCACTTTAAAAATGACCCAGGAGTCAGCCGTTTTTATTTCATTCCAGTCGTGATCCTGAAAAGCTTCTTTAATGCGTTGTTCGTCGGGTGTCAGGAGTAACTCGTCGCGCTTGGGTAAATCGTGGGCAATGCGTTCGGTGCTCTGCGTTTCAGAGCGGTGAACGTTCTCTTTGGTTTCTTCCATTTACGTACTAAAAAGGCAGTGGGCGCGTAACGTACTCACTCGGTTCATACTCAATTAGCTACCCAACTTATTAAAAAAAACGAATTATCGGCCACGACAACCGTTTTTTCTGTAAGGCGGAACAGTATAACGTCTGAACGTGTGAAAACGTTTCGAGATGCAACAAGTGAAAGAGCGAAGACTATCCGGTAATTTTTCACTCTTTCGCACTCAGAGCCTTTACTTCCTCCGACTCTCCAGAAAAGCCTCAATGCGATCCATCGCCACCGTGAGTTCATCGATGGTGGGCAGGCAAACGATGCGGAAGTGATCGTTATGGATGTAGTTGAATCCATTCCCCGACACCACCAGCACTTTCTGTTCCGTGAGCAGACCAAGCACAAAGTCGTCGTCGTCAATTAGGTGGAACTGGCTCAGGTCGATTTTTGGGAAAATGTAGAGTGCCCCTTTAGGCTTCACGCAGGTGATGCCCGGAATGGCGCTCATCCGCTCATAGGCCAGCATAATCTGCTTGTGCAAACGACCCGTCGGAATTACTAAATCGTGGATACTCTGGTAGCCACCCAACGCCGTTTGAATGGCATACTGCGTAGGCACGTTGGCACAGAGCCGCATACTGGCCAGCAGGGTTAAGCCCTCAATGTATGATTTCGCCCGGTGCCGCGCTCCACTCAGAATCATCCAGCCACCCCGGAAACCAGCCGCCCGGTAATTTTTCGACAAGCCGCCCATCGTGATGCAGAGCGTGTCGTGAATCATTTTCGAAATGGGGTAATGTATGGCCTCATCATACAGAATCCGGTCGTAAATCTCATCGGAGAAAACAATCAGCTTATGCCGCTCGGCAATTCGAGCCATGCCTTCGAGTATGGATTTATCGTAAACGGCTCCCGTTGGATTATTGGGGTTAATAACCACAATAGCCCGGGTGCGTGGGGTAATTTTCCGTTCCAGATCTGCCAGATCGGGGTTCCAGTCGGCGGCTTCGTCGCAGATGTAATGTACGGGTTTACCGCCACAAAACGCTACTGAAGCCGTCCAGAGCGGATAATCGGGCGAGGGCACCAACACTTCATCGCCCTCATTGAGTAAGGCCTGCATCGACAGCATAATCAGCTCACTGACCCCGTTGCCGATGTAAATATCGTTGATGGCTATGCCAGGCAAACCGATATTCTGGGTGTGGTGCATAACCGCTTTACGGGCGGCAAACAACCCCCGCGAGTCGGAATAGCCCTGCGCGTTGCGAATGTTGAGGATAATGTCGTGAACAATTTCGTCGGGCGCATCAAACCCAAACGTTGCCGGATTGCCAATGTTGAGGCTGATGATTTTATAGCCCTGGCTCTCCAGTTCGAGTGATTTTTCGTAGATCGGCCCCCGAATGTCGTATTTCAGGTGGGTAAGTCGATCACTTTTAAGTATTTCCATGGCGGGCACTTCTACTTCTTCCAACGCTAATTCCATCTTACAAACCTACGAAAAGTAAGCCAACTTAACAGATACGGCTATCATAGGTTTGGGTAGATTAGCCGCCCATTGACCTCTATTCCTATGGGCTGTCTTGTACCTTCTGGAGGGAAGTGTACCGTTTTATGGAATTTATCACAAAGACCGGTAACTAAGGATAGGTTCGGTGGTTTACAAATATTACCGAATAAACTTATAAGACCCGTATGATTGAAAATAACCCCGATTTGCACGGCAATGCGCCCGACAAGTCGCCTGTGGCATTGCTGATTATCGATATGATTAACGACCTGGAATTTCCGGGTGGCGACGAATTGGAAAAACCGGCTCGTGCAGCCGCCAATAACATTGCTGAACTGAAACGCCAGGCCAAAGACCTGAATATACCCGTCGTGTATGTCAACGACAATTTTGGCCGCTGGCGGTCGAATTTCCATGACGTGATCGAACACGTTCTGAAGGATGGCGTTCGGGGGCAACCGTTAGCCGAACTACTCAGACCCGAACCCGACGATTATTTTGTGTTAAAGCCAAAGAATTCGGCCTTTTTCGAAACCACCTTAGAAACACTGCTGACTCATTTAGATGCTAAACAATTGATTATAACCGGACTTACCACCGACTCATGCGTATTGTTTTCAGCCCATGATGCCTATTTGCGCGACCTAACACTTTTCATTCCCGCCGACTGCGTGGCGGCCATTAAGCCCACCTACACGACCGATTCGCTGGCACATATGAAGCGGGTGCTCAAGGCCAACATAACGCCCTCTACCGAGCTTGATCTGGCTGCGCTCATTCATGAATCGGCTACTGTATAATATTATTACACAGAGATTCGCAGAGTGAGGAGATACACAGAGAGCTTTTTGTATCTCCTCTTACTCTGCGAATCTCTGTGTAATAACTTGATATCTATTTCTTTCAACTCCTACTCTTTCATGAAACTACACTATCTTTTTCTACCATTCATGCTGGCGCTTACTCAGCAAACGCAGGCCGCACCAGGCGATAGGCACATTATTATTGAAACCCGACAAACGGCCTTAGTTATTCGGGTCGATACCGCGCAAACGCCCACAATTGTTCACTTAGGACCGAAACTCCGCAACGCGGCTGAGTACGCCCTGATTCCAGCCAATGGCAAACGGGGTGAAGATTATACGGGTCTATATAACTCAATTTACACACCTGCCGGTGGCCGAAATCTGCTCGAACCGGCCATTCAGGTGACACATGCCGATGGTAACCCATCGCTCGATTTAAAGTACGTTCGGCACGAAACCCAGTCGATGGTTGGGGGTGCCGTACAAACAAACGTTTACCTGAAAGACCCGCAGTATCCGTTTGAGGTGACGCTGCATTACAAGGCTTACCCGAACGAAGATGTGATTGAGCAGTGGTCAACCATCCGCCATACGGAAAAGAAGTCGGTCTTCCTCCACAAATACGCATCGGCGAACCTCTACATTCCGGCGGAACAGTATTACCTGACGCATTTTCACGGCGACTGGGCCAACGAAATGAATCCCAGCGAGATACCGCTTACCGAAGGCATCAAGCTGTTAGATACGAAGCTGGGGACGCGGGCCGATTTGTTTCAGCCTCCTTCCTTTCTGGTAGCCATCAATCAACCTGCTCATGAAGACCGGGGCGAGGTCATTGCCGGTACGCTGGCCTGGTCGGGAAATTATCAGTTAGCCTTTGAAGTAGATCCGTTGCATAACCTGCGGTTGCTGGCGGGAATTAATCCGTTTGCGTCGGCCTATACGTTAGCGCCCGGAAAGGCGTTCATGACCCCCGCTTTCCTGTTCACCTACTCAACGCAAGGCACGGGAGGAGCCAGCCGGAGCCTGCACCGATGGGCACGCAAACACCGCATTCCGCAGGGAGAGGGCAACCGCCTGACGCTGCTCAACAACTGGGAAGCCACGTATTTCGATTTCAACGAAGAAAAACTATCCGCACTGTTTAAAGACGGCAAAAAACTCGGCGTCGATTTGTTTCTGTTAGATGATGGCTGGTTCGGGAACAAATATCCCCGCAATAACGACCGGGCGGGGTTGGGCGACTGGCAGGAAAATATCAAAAAACTACCGCATGGTTTAGGTTATTTAGTGAAGGAAGCTGAAAACGCGGGGATTAAATTCGGTATCTGGTTAGAGCCGGAGATGGTCAGTCCGAAGAGTGAACTCTACGAAAAACACCCTGATTGGGTGATCAAGCTGCCTAATCGGCAGGAATATTACTTTCGGAATCAGTTGGTGCTGGACCTCTCGAATCCCAAAGTGCAGGACTTTGTATATGGCATTGTAAACGACCTGCTCACGAAAAACCCAACGCTGGGCTACATCAAATGGGACTGCAACGCGGTGATTTACAACGCTTATTCCGCCACCAACGCCAATCAATCACATCTGTATGTCGATTATGTGCAGGGCCTCTATAACGTGTTGGAGCGGCTTCGGGCTAAGTATCCCACCCTGCCCATGATGCTCTGTTCGGGGGGCGGTGGCCGTGTCGATTATGGCGCGCTGAAGTACTTCACCGAATACTGGCCCAGCGACAACACCGACGGGCTGGAGCGGGTATTTATTCAGTGGAATTACTCCTATTTCTTTCCGGCAATCGCCACGTGCAACCACGTCACCGACTGGGGCAAGCAATCCATTAAGTTCCGAACCGACGTAGCGATGATGGGCAAACTCGGGTATGATATCGTGGTCAGCAAACTCACCGAACCCGAATTGGAATTCAGCCAGCAGGCACTGAAAACCTACGAACGCATCAAGAACGTGATCTGGCAGGGCGACCAGTTCCGGTTGGCTTCGCCCTACACCAGCGACATAGCCTCGACCATGTATGTGAGCGAAGGACAGGACCGGGCAGTGTGGTTTTCCTATTTGGTGAAGAATCGCTACAAAGCGGGCAGTGCGGCCCCTGTTAAATTAAAAGGCCTTAACCCCGATAAGAACTACACGATTCAGGAGTTGAACGTGTATCCCGGCACGTCATCGCCCATTAACCGAAACTCAATGACCTATTCAGGCAACTACCTGATGGCCATTGGCGTTAACCCGCAGGTGAGCGCCCGGCGGGAAAGCGTTGTGCTGGAGGTGACGGAAGTGAAATAGAAGCGAAAACCGAATGCCATTACTCGAAGTAATGGCATTCGGTTTTTTGCACTAATCTTTATTACCTGGATAATAAACTACCCCCTTCTTAGTTATAATGCAAGGAGAGGTCGAAACATAAGTTCCCATATCAGCTTCCCATTTTTTAACGCCTGTCTTCGCATCAAAAGCATTAAGTTGTTTATTCCCTGCGATATAAATGATTCCATTTACTACTATAGGACTTGTATAAACAGATAAATCATTAGCACCTGATAACACATCCCATTTCTTAGTACCAGTTATTGCATCAAGGGCATAAAGCTTATCATTGATGTAATCGCTCACATACACTATATCATCATTTACAACAGGGCTGTAATTACTAATAACTTGCGCTGTAAAATCCCAAAGCTTAGTACCTGTCGTTGCATCTATTGCAAATAGCTTTTCTCTCCAAGAGCTTAAATAGACGATTCCTTTGACTACAGTGGGCTTGCTGACACGTAAAGATGCAATAAATTCCCATTTTTTAGAGCCAGTCGATGCATCGATTGTATACAGGTTATTACCACCCATATAGACAATCCCATCAACTAATATAAAGTTGGCCCAAGGATTATTAATCACTGTACTAAAGTCCCATTTTCTTACACCAGTTAATGCGTCAAGAGCATAAAGCTTATCATCACCGAAGTAAATAACTCCATCGACTATTTTAGGCTTACCAACATAATTATGATCGCTTAAATTATAAGACCATTTTTTAACGCCTGTGGCAGCGTCTAACGCAAATAGTTTATGAAGTTCACCCACTACATAAACTATTCCATTAACTACAATGGGGCTGGATCCTACATAAGTTTCCGTGTTAAATTCCCATTTTTTAACACCCGTCACTGCATCTATGGCGTATAGTTTATCACTTCCCACATAGACTACCCCATTAATTACCGCCGGACTATGAATGATGATATTACCTGTGGTAAATTCCCATTTTTTAATACCTGTGGTTGCATCTATACCATACAACTTTTCGTCAAGGCTACCCACATAAGCAACACCGTTAACTACTACAGGATTAGAAATTATTTTATCCTTTGCTACGAATTCCCATTTTTTGGCTCCATTTATCGCATCAAAGGCGTAAATGCTATTAAAATTTCCTATATAAACAGTTTCTGCGATGTCCGGTTCGTCGGGTATAGGATTAGGACTTTTGCAATAAAATGCTGTAAAGCAAATAAGAACTACCAAAAGGAAGCGTAAGGTTTTTAAGAAAAAAAGGCTCAACACTGCGTGCGTTTAATTGAATATATATTGTTCAATAGGCCGAAATATAGTGCCTATTTTATTTAGCTCAAAATTCCCTATTCGCAGACTACATTCAACAACATACAACAAATAATAAAGGCTATCATTCATCAATAATAGCCTTTATTGTTTGGTAAGAATAATTCGTTCACTTCACCCGACTTGCCGTAGCTTTCTTAACCGGAGCAACATTTTGATAACTAATCTTAAACAACGTTCCATTCAGGTCGTCGGTGACGTACAGGGAACCATCGGGACCTTGCGCGAGGCCGCAGGGGCGATGCTGAACGGGGCCGGTAGGTTTTACTAAATCCGTACCGGCGAAATTATCGGCAAAGATTTCCCAGGGGCCGGATGGCTTTCCATTTTTAAACGGCACAAAGCCAATCAAATAGCCCTTGTGTAACTCCTGCGACTGCCCATGAAAGGCGATAAACGCGCCGTTCCGGTATTTAGCCGGGAACGTAGTACCCGTATAAAACAACAATCCATTGGGTCCCATATGCGCGGGGAAAGCGGCCATCGGGTTAATGGTTTTGGCGGTTCCCGTCTTTTTGCCATCGCCCCCATACTCCGGGGCTAAGATTTTCTTTTTCTGGAACTGGTCGTAATACACATACGGCCAACCGGCATCATCGCCCTGATGTACTTCATACATCGTTTCGGCGGGCAGTTCGGCGCTTTGTTTGGGGGTGTAATACTGCGGATAAAAATCATCAAACTTACCCCGCCCATGCTGCATGACAAACAGCGAATTGGTCTGGTTGTTCCAGTCTAAGCCTACTACGTTTTTCAATCCGGTCGCAAACCGAACGCCGTTGGCATAGGTCTGGTTAAGTGCATCAGCTTTAAATCGCCAGATACCAGCCGCCGAATCCAAAAGCGGGCAAGGCATTAGCCCTTTGCCGGTTCCTTTCTCCCGGCAAGCGTCGTTATCCGAAGCTATGTTGACGTAAATATTCCCCTGCTTGTCAACCGCAATGGACTTTGACTTGTCGCGCTCTTTTTCCCGCAATCCCGACACTAACTTTTCGGGTTGCTCAGGGTTCTCGACTTCCTGTTTATCGTTCAGTTTATAGCGATAAATTTCACTGTTCGATGACGCATACAGATACCCATCCCGAATAAAAATGCCCGTGCCGGGGTAATCACCAAATCCGATCTGCTCATCCGCAACGCCATCGTTGTTGGTGTCGCGCAGCCGATAAATGCCTTTGCCGTCTTTGAGTTTAGCGAGCTTCACATAAATATCCCCGGTTTTGCTAACCGTAATATGCCGGGCCGCCCCCAAATCCTGCGCTACAATTGTCACCGAAAAACCGGCGGGTAATTTCAACTCTGGCGCCGTAATGGCTCTGTGCGGATTCCGGGCTGGCCGTGTGGGCGGAAGGCTATTTGAAAAAGCTACTGCGCTGGTTATGAAGAAGAAAGATGAAGCAACACAGGCAAACGAGAAGGAAGGGTTGGTCATAGGAGGTAATACAGTAATTTGAAATTATGATTCAATAGCCGAGCAATAAGTAGCGTGGGCTTCCAGCCCGCGTAGCCGTAGGCTAAGTTGTAGCTGAAAATGGTTAGCCCGGGGCACGTTAGCCTACGGCTACGCGGGCTGGAAGCCCACGCTACTTCCCGGACTGATTTTCAGTTTCCTTACGCCGGAACGTAATCCATTCGAGAGCAAGTAGGTTCTTATCAGTAACACTGGAATTTTCCACCACGAAATACAGATCGTGTTTCCCACCTGGATTCTGGATGGGTGCACTCACGTCGGCAGCATTTCGCCATTCGCCTGTTGTGGTCGAACTCACCGAACTAATAACCGGCCCGGTTGGTGAATCGGTATGCACGCTGATAGTAGCCGTCTGGTCTTTGGCTGAATAATGATAAGTAAGTTGGTCGATATCTTTTAAATCAATGCCTTTCAGCATAAAATAGGACTGATGCCGAAAGTTGCCTAAACGCCGGCCCTGTTTAGCTGCATTGTGCAGCGAATCAGCTTCCGTAGCCATAACTTTCGTAGGCCGAAGCACCAAGGCATCGCGCTGGACCAGAGCCAGTTTTGGCTGCGTTCCGCCCACACTGCCTTTGTCGGTGTAGGAAGCCGTCAGAATGTACCGGCTCGATTGGTCGTTGCCCACGTGGTCTTTCAGCACGATATTTCCCTGCTGCGGCAGGGTATTGTCGGCGGGCTGAACGCCCAGCGCCAGAATATACTTCACCATTTCGGTGGTTTCTTCCCGCGAAAGTTGCGGGTGCGCGCTCATAGCGTGTTCACCCCAAACACCTCCACCCCCAATGATAATTTTGTTGGCTAATTTGGCAATTGCCGTTTTGTCATCGCGGTATTTTTTCGCCACGTCCGTAAACGATGGCCCTACTGATTTGGCCGCCACCTGATGACACGCTTTGCAGTCGCTGCCCGCAATCAGCGATTTTCCTAAATTGAACGAAGCGGAAATCTGCTGGTGCCCCATCGTTTGTTCGTTGCCTGCCACTTTGGGAATATAGGTCAGCGCTACTTTCACTTTTTTCTTGTCGATAAGTTTATCTTCCTTATCAGTCACAGCCACAGCATACCGAAAGGGCGTTTGGTTCGGGAAGAAGAACGTGCTGTTGTCGGGTGTGGAAATAGCCACCTGCGGCAGCGTGTTGCCTACCTTAACAGTCAGCGTGTCGGTGCTGGACTTTCCGGCGGGGTCGGTTACGGTAAGCAGCGCTTTGTAAATGCCGTTTTTACGGAACGTATAGGTTGGATTTGCTTCCGTCGACGCTACTTTGCCACCCTCAAACCGCCATTGGTATTTTAGCTGATCGGTTTTGTCGTAATCGTAGCTCCTGTTGCTAAAAGCTACCGTCAGCGGAGCCAGCCCAAGGGTATCCTTCGCCGTAATCTTAGCAACAGGGGCGCGATTGCCGGGATTGAAATCAACCCGTACTAAGCGGGCATCTTCGTTGTCGATTCCATAGACCGAGCCGTATTCGAGCATATAAAACGAGCCTTCCGGCCCAATTTCCATATCAACAGGCCGCCGGAAATCACCCGTAGCTGGCATAAACCGCTCCATGCCCACGTAATTCTGCTGATCATCTAACCGGACGGCAAACACCCAGTTCCGCATCCAGTCGTACATGAACAGGGCTTTGTCGTAGTAAGCCGGGATTTTCGTATTTGATTTAAGAGCCCCATTGTAATGATAGACCGGGCCACCCATCGCGCACCGACCGCCTACGCCCAACTGTGGAAATTCGTCGGACTTGTTGTACGGATACCAGACCATCGCCTTTGTGGTGGGCGGCAGTTGTTTCGCACCTGTATTGTTAGGTGAATTATTCACCGGCGCATTCGGATCGAACAGCGGCCCAACGGCTTTGGTCGCGAAATCATACTGATGATAGGGTTTGCTGTCGCCCACAAAAAACGGCCAGCCGTAATTACCCGGTTTTTTGGCCTGGTTGAACTCGTCGTAGCCGCGTGGTCCCTGCTCGCCGTCGGTGCCGGAATCAGGACCGATTTCACCCCAATAAACTATCGACGTAGCCGGATCGACCGAAATGCGGTAGGGATTCCGGCAACCCATCACATAAATTTCGGGACGGGTTCCGGCGGTGCCTTTCGGAAACAGATTCCCTTCAGGAATGGTGTAAGAACCATCCGCTTCAACATGAATACGCAGAATTTTACCCCGCAAATCATTTGGGTTCCCCGCCGACCGTGCCGCATCAAATGTCAGCCGACCTTGTCGCCAGTCGGTGGGTGAAAAACCACTCGACTCAAACGGCACGGTATTATCGCCGGTCGAAATAAACAGATTGCCGTGTGTATCCCAGGTCATTGAGCCGCCTGTGTGAGCGCTCACTTCCAGGTCAATCGGAAATTCGATAATGGGCTTCTCACTGGCTATATCCAGCGTACTGTCATCATTGATTTTGAAGCGGGCGATGCGCTGCTTCGTCTGCTCCTTATCCTGTATGGTGTAGAAAAAATAGAGGAAATGATTCTGCTTGAAGTTCGGGTCGATGGTCATACCCAGCAGGCCGTTCAGGTATTTCTCGACGGCTTTTACCGGAAAATCGTAGAGCAGGCGGGTCTTTTTCTGTACGGGATCGTACATGTAGAACTTACCGGCCCGTTCCACAAAAAACACGCGGCCATCAGGCGCGACGGCCAATTCCATCGGCTCGTTGAGGTCGTTGGAGAGCACCGTTTTCGTGAATCGGTTTTCTTCAGGTCGGTTGGTTGTGTCGATTTGGGCAACGGGAGCGGATATTGGGGGCATTTTTGGCTCAGTAGTCCAGCCAATTGATGCCCCCAGCAGACCCAGCAGGGCACTGCCCAGCGACAGATACGTATATGGAGGAATAATCATTACGTTTGCGGCAGTTTGTTCGGTTACGTTTGAGCGAAAATGAGCAGGCAGATGCCCACACGTTAATCAAAGCAATAACAAAGGAATGTCTAACCGCCAGCAAACAAATTTGAGGTAACCTCTACCACCCCCAACCGAAGCGTCGGCCCGGCCCCTCCTAAAACAGGAGGGGGCTTCGCCGAGCCAATCTGGTTTCTTCGTAACAGAGTTGAGGATGAGTAAAATAGATGCCTCATTAGCCCCCTCCTGTTTTAGGAGGGGCCGGGCCGACGCTTCGGTTGGGGGTGGTAAAACACTACGTCAAATTCCTGTACTTCCGCGCAATCAACTCGGCCACTAATCCCGTCCAGCCGGTTTGGTGGCTGGCCCCTACGCCCCGGCCATTGTCGCCATCGAAGTATTCGTAAAACAGAACGTAATCCCGGAAATGTGGATCACGATATTTGGGGTGCTGACCAAAGGCGGGCCGGTTGCCGCTGACATTGACGGTGAACAGACTGATGAGTCGATTGGTAAGTTGACAGGCTACATCTCTAAGTGTAACCTGACAGCCCGAACCGATGGGATATTCAACCGTGAAACCGTCGCCAAAATAATCATAAAACCGTTGGAGGCTTTCAATAATCAGGAAGTTGGTGGGCATCCAGACGGGGCCGCGCCAGTTGCTGTTGCCCCCAAACATACCGCTGTCACTTTCGGCAGGCGTATAGGTCAGGCGAAAGGTGTTACTGTCTAAGGTGAACTCATAGGGGTGGTTCTGATACACTTTCGACACGCCCCGGATGCCATGTGGACTAAGGAACTCCCTCTCATCCAATAGTTTAACCAGCAATGATTTCAGCCGAAAACCCCGTAGTAAACTCAATAGCCGTTTCTGGTCCATACCCTTTTCGGTATAGCGCGACACCTGATTATACAAATCGGGCCGGTGGCCCTGAAACCAGGTCATTCGCTGCACAAAAGCCGGGGTAGCTTTCAGCAATTCGTCGTCCAAAATCTCAACGGCGTACATGGGAATCAGGCCAACCAACGTTCGGACGCGCATCCGCTGTACACTGCCGTCCTGCATCCGAAGCTGGTCATAGAAAAACCCGTCTTCTTCATCCCACAACCCCATGTGCGTTTGGCCCATGCTGGTGATGGCCCCGGCGATATAGAGAAAATGGTCGAAGAATTTGGTCGCCATTTCGTCATAAACCGAGTCATGGCGGGACAGTTCCAGCGCAATCCGCATCATGTTGAGGGCATACATCGCCATCCAGCTTGTGCCATCGGCCTGTTCCAGATGGCTGCCGTCGGGAAACACCGTGTTGCGGTCGAACACGCCAATGTTGTCTAAGCCCAGAAACCCACCCTCGAAGATATTATTGCCCGCTTCATCTTTCCGATTAACCCACCAGGTAAAGTTGAGCATCAGTTTATGAAAGATAGCCCGCAGAAAGGTTAAGTCTTCTTCGCCCAACCCCTTCCGTTCGCATTCAATTTGGTAGATTCGCCAGGCAGCCCACGCCTGAACCGGCGGATTTACGTCGCTGAATGCCCACTCATAGGCGGGTAACTGCCCATTGGGGTGCATATACCATTCGTTCGTCAGCATCATGAGTTGTTGCTTGGCAAAACCCGGGTCTATCGTGGCAAAGGCTATGCAATGAAAGGCCCAGTCCCAGGCCGCATACCAGGGGTATTCCCACTTATCGGGCATGGAAATCACCCCCGCGTTGATGAGTTGGAGCCAGGTATGATTACGCCCCTGCAAGCGTTCGGGGGGCGGGGGCGGACTGTTGGGGTCGCCAGCCAGCCAGCGCGACACATCGTAGTAATAGTATTGTTTGCTCCAGAGCATCCCGGCAAAGGCCTGCCGCTGCACTAACTTTTCGTCGGCGGTAGCTTTGGCGGGGTGAATGTGGTTATAAAACGCACCGGCTTCAGCACGGCGGGTTTGAACTATCTGATCAAAACCGGCGAAAGGCTGAGCTAAACCCGTTCCGACGGGTCCGGTGGCTTCGAGTCGGAGACAGATTACGGTCGATTCACCTGCTCCAATCGTGAGCACATAATGGGCGGCTGCTTTCGTACCCGTATGCGCCGGATTGACGGTAGCAGTTCCGTGAAGCACATACTCATTGATGCCATCTTTCGGATAAGGCGACCCGTTATGGATGTTGTAAAAGCGAACCATGTTGGTTTCGTTTTCACAAAACAGCCAGTCCGGTTGCCCATCGGCATGAAGGATGTACCGCCCCAAATCAGAATCTTCAACCGATACAGTTCCGTTAGGCTGCAATACTAACGAAGGCCGGTAATTCGGTACACCGTCGGTATCATCGCCATATATCCACGTATTCCGAAACCAGAGCGTTGGCAGCACATGCAGGCTGGCCGCTTCGGGTCCGCGATTATGAACGGTAACCGTCATCAGAATGTCCTGCGGCCCGGCTTTGGCATAATCAACAAAAACGTCGAAATAGCGGTCCTCGTCAAATATTCCCGTGTCGAGCAGTTCAAATTCCGGGTCTTGGCGACTCCGCCGACGGTTTTCCTCCAACAGCCATTCGTAAGGATAAGCCGCCTGTGGATATTTATAGAGCATTCGCTGGTACGAATGCGTGGGGGTATTGTCGAGGTAATAATAAAGTTCCTTAACGTCTTCGCCATGATTCCCCTCGGCGTTGGTCAGGCCGAAATACCGCTCTTTGAGAATCGGGTCGTTCCCGTTCCAGAGCGCCAGCGCAAGGCACAGTTGCTGTTTATCGTCGGAGATTCCGGCAATCCCCTCTTCGCCCCAGCGATAGGTATAGCTGCGGGCCATGTCGTGGGTTGTGTAGTTCCAGGCATCGCCATTGGCGCTATAGTCTTCGCGCACGGTTCCCCACTGCCGATCAGATACATACGGCCCCCATTGCCGCCAGGCGGGGTCATTTAGACGGTGTTGTTCGGTGGTCACTTTGTAAATTATGAATGATGAATTATGAATGATGAATGTAGCTGACGCATAATCATTCATCATTCATAATTCATAATTTTATCACCCTCCCGTAGCAAATCCTTCAAACACGGTCATGCCCCCGTCGATGAAGATGCTGGCTCCGGTGATGTAGTCGGATTGGTCGGAAGAGAGAAATACGGCCAGATTACCAATGTCCTGCGGTTGACCGATTCGGTTGTACGGAATGAGTGTCAATAGGCTATTCAATGCCTGGGGCGTTTCCCAGGCCGCTTTGTTAATGGGCGTTTGAATGGCACCCGGGCAAATGCTGTTCACCCGAATTTTGCGGTCGCCGTATTCCTGCGCCAGCGATTGCATGAGCATTTTAATGCCCCCTTTCGAGGTCGCATAATTGGCGTGTCCAGCCCAGGGAATGAGTTCATGCACCGAACTCATGCAGATAATTTTGCCGGTAGCAACGGACACTTCCGGGCGCGGTCCCCGGCGCAGAAACTCACGGATGGCCTCGCGGGCGCACAGGAACTGACCCGTCAGGTTCACGTTGATGACGGTATTCCATTGGTCGAGCGTCATTTCATGAAATTTGGCGTCCCGCTGAAGACCGGCGTTATTAATCAGGATATCGACCGTTCCGTAAGCCGCCACCACATCGGCAAACAGTTTGATAACCTGATCTTCTTTGCTGACGTCGCATTGCGCCACCATGCCCGCGCCCCCCGTATCGGTGATTTCTTTGAGTACGGCATCAGCCGCCGGTTTCGACGCTTCCGCCGGGTAATTTATGACAACCGTTGCTCCGGCTGCGGCCAGCGATTTTGCCACACCCGCGCCGATACCGCTGCTGGCACCCGTGATTACAGCAATCTGTCTCTTCAGTACTTGCTCCATAAAACAGAAAATGATTTCAATAGTAAGACGATTCAAGAGCCTTTGGTTTCGGCCATATGAGCATTATCCAGCGAATTTCATGTATGTTTAATCTCAAACCACCCGGCGCAAACTGTCGGAACTCAATTCGGCTAAGGTTTTATAGCCCGAAAGTCCCAGCGTCAGTTCCGTATCGGCCAGTAGGTTTTGAATCACGGTTTCGACACCGGCCTGCCCGCCCAACGACAGCCCATACACATACGGGCGACCCAGACAAACGGCGGTTGCGCCCAGCGCGATAGCCTTTATCACGTCGGCCCCGCCCCGAATGCCACTATCGAGCAAAATGGGCAGTTGGCGGTTTACAGCCGCTACGACACCCGGCAATGCTTCGATAGTACTGACCGCCCCATCGACCTGCCGCCCGCCATGATTCGAGACAATTAGACCATCCATGCCGTAGTCAACGGCCTTCCGGGCATCGTCGGGGTGCAGAATTCCCTTGAGCAAAATGGGCAAACGGGTCTGCCCGCGCAGGAAAGCCAGGTCATCCCACGTGATAGTGGGGTTGTTGTACATGCCTGAAAACAGCGCAACCGCGCCCATCGCTTTCCCAGAGCGAAGTTTATGCAGAAATGAGCCAGTTGGATAGCGACGAACCGCGCCTACGAGATGCCGGATGGTCGAGGCAGTTATTGGCGGCCGGGTGGCTGGTGGACGTTGCAGAAAATCGTCTAACAGGCGTTGAAAAACCGGGTCGGAGGTATATTGTGCGAGGCCCTTTCCATGCAGAAATGGCAGATGCCCCAGGGCTAAATCCTGCGTTCGCCAGCCAAGCATGGTTGTATCGAGGGTGAGCACGATGGCCCGGCACCCACAGGCTTCGGCCCGATTGACGAAACTAACGACTAACTCCCGCGAACGGCTCCAGTAGAGTTGAAACAGGCGCATGGAGTCGCCCATCACGTCCGAACAAGCCTCCATAGACACCGATGCCTGATTGGAGAAAATATACGGTAAACCTGTTGTCGCGGCTGCTCTTGCTACGGCCAGATCGGCTTCGGGGTGTGCCATTTCCAGCACCCCAATAGGAGCCAGCAGGATTGGCGCAAGTAGTTTCTGCCCCAAAAATTCAATGCTCAGGTCAGGGTTTTCGACGTTGCGGAGCATTCGCGGTATAATCTGCCACTGCCCAAACCCCTGCCGGTTAGCCAACATAGTCAGCTCCTGCCCTGCCCCACCCGAAATATAGGCGGCTGCTTCTGGTGTCATGGTACGGATGGCCGCCTGTTCCAACTGAATCGCGCCGGGTGGAATCGTCGGAACTTTGCCAGCAAAGCCGTTTAAGTAAATTTCCCGTTGCCAGTCTAAAGCCCGCATCTGATTATGAATTGGTTGAACCGTAAATATCGCTTATTTCATGAACGGATTGTTTACTATGTTTTCTTCACGTTTTAAGAAAATAACTCCTTATTTTAGGGGCTTTCCTCAACAAATCTTCTTTATACACCCTGCTCATGTTTACGACTAAACGCGTTCCGTTCCATATCGTCTTTCCGTTCGCCTGGCGGGCGGTTCTACTCTTTTTTGGCTACTCAAGCCTTATTTGTTTTCTGTATTCAATCGTCGGCTGGACATTCTTAGCCATACCGTTTGTACCCATTGCCACCATCGGCACCGCCGTTGCGTTTTATGTCGGCTTCAAGAATAACTCGTCCTATGACCGACTTTGGGAGGCCCGCCGAATTTGGGGCAGCATTACCAACGCCAGCCGGTCATGGGCCATTATGGTTCTCGACTACATTACCGATACATCGGCGAATGCTCCTCTATCTGCTAACGACGTTCACCAAATCCGGCATCAATTGTTTTATCGGCATCTGGCGTATATCACCGCTCTACGGGTGCAATTGCGGCAAAAACCAGTTTGGGAACTCCATTATAACCCGGCGCACGATGTAGTCGAGCGCATCGAGGCTTTCCGGCAATGCAGTCTGGATAAGGAACTAAGCCGATTTCTGCCCGATAGCGAAATTGAAGCACTTATCAAGCATCCAAATCCAGCTACGTTTCTGCTTCGCCAACAATCAGCAACGTTGCGCCAACTCCATGAGGGCGGTCACCTGAGCGACTATTATCACGTTGAGCTGGAACGAATGCTGGCCGAATTTTATAACCAGCAGGGCGCCTGCGAACGAATCAAATCGTTTCCGTTTCCGCGTCAGTACGCTTTTTTCAGCTTTGTTTTCACCTGGTTATTTATCGCGGTATTGCCTTACGGCCTGCTTACCGAAATGGCTCGGGTCAGTGGCTGGCATATTTGGCTGACCGTTCCGTTCTTCACCGTGATTGCCTGGATTTTTAATACAATGGAAGTAGTGGGCGACACCAGCGAAAACCCGTTTGAGAACAGCATCAACGACGTACCGATGACGGCCATTTGCCGCAACATCGAAATCGACCTGCGCGATATGCTCGGCGAGAGCGAGCTTCCCAAACGGGTGCAGGCAGTGGATAACATCCTGATGTAATCACGGTCAATGGCGAAGAAACTCATTCCGGTACTCGATCCAAACCGATTTGTTCGGGAATTTATCCAGCCCCCGGCAATAGCCAACACGGTCTATCCAGTAGTCGGGGGCCAGTCTGGAATGCACAATTTCTTCGCCATCACGCGTATCGAAGATTACGTACAGCATATTCGGTTTCCGATTCCGGTTTCCCGCAATTTCCATTACGATTTTTTCCTCATCACCAAAGGCCATCTGCTGTTAACGGATGGCTTACAGACGTATCGGGTATCCGAAAACACGGTTGTGTTGCGGGCAGCAGGCAGCATTACGGGTGCGGAAGAATGCAGCTCAGATGCGAGGGGGTTCTATGGTTTGTTCGATGCAGAGTATGTGCTATATAATCTGAAAAATCAGAACTCACTGAATGAACTCCCGTTTTTCGGGCCAGATGCCCTCCCTGCCGTCCATTTATCGGCCGAAACAACAGAAGATTTCCGTCGGCAACTTACCAAAATAGAAGCCGCTCATTTGAGCCATCAGCCGGGTGAGCAAGGGTATATTAGTTCGCTGCTTTACAGCTTTCTGCTCGATGCCGCTCTCGCTCACGGCAAGCCCATGACCACAGCCAGTCCGTCCTTGTCGGCCGGTGACCTGACGACGCGCTTCAAAAATCTGCTCAGGCAATATATCCTGACTAAACGCGCCGTGCACGACTACGCCGACCTGCTCAACGTAACACCTAATCACCTCAACCGCTCGATTAAGGATGCAACGGGAAAAACCGTTAGCAACTGGATTACCGACGCACTCATGCTCGAAGCTAAAGTATTACTGCGCCAAACCAACCTTTCCATTGCCGAAATTGCTTTTGAGTTAGGTATCGACGACGTATCGTATTTTGCCCGGCTGTTCAAAAAACATTCAGGCCAGCCCCCATCAACATACCGGGAAGCATAAATTGTGCTGATACAGGCAGAAATCAGCCTATTCAGCGTGGTTGCCCACCGGTAATTTTGCAGTAGTTCAATTTTAAGATACATGATGACTACGCAAAACACTCGTCGGCTGCTCGATTTTTCCCTGTTTGGGCTATCACTCTGGTTTTTTGGCAATTTGTATGAAGAGATTATTTTAATGCCTAACTGGCTTGCCGCGCCGATAGACGTCCTTCGAGCTTATAATCGCTATTATACGGTCGTAATTCAGTACCATTATTACGTACCGATTACCCAGTTGGCGGTGGTCGTACTTACCGTTCTGCTATTCAATCAATCTTCGGTTCTACAGACAAGTAAACCGAACTTACGTCGGGCCGCCACATGGGGCTGGATAGGCATTGGGCTGACAGCATGGATCGTGCTGAACTTGAACCTTGACTTATTTATCGGCGAGCTTACTTTATCCGAAGTTGAAGCCCATCAGAAAGGACTAATCTGGATGATTGGGAACGCGCTACGATTGCTCTGTGTAGGCATGGCCATTGTCTATACCATGAAGATACGTGACCAGTTAATAAGGATGCAAGCGCATAAATGAGGGGTGTCAAACCCACCCAAAAAATTTCTCCTTTTCGACAAATTGCACTTTCTGCCTAAAAAGTAGGTCCCGAAACGTATATAATCCTACTTTTTAAGATTATTAGAAAAATACAATTCATACGCAATTTAGAGGGACTTGTTGTACTTTTCTAATAAACGCCCTAATTTGCTCAGAAGGAATATAATTATAAAATGAAGTTTTCGTAAAAGACTGGTTTTCAGCAATGCGCCTATTGCATTGAAAAGCGATAAGCCCACACCTTTGTCCCGGTAAAACAAAATTTCTATCCAATGAAAAAAATCCGTTTATCAATCGCTGTACTGTTGTCAGTATGGGGTCTGGCAGGCATGGGAGGTGCCAAAGCCGACAATGGTTCAGGAATGGGTGGAGTGAAAGTTGAGAAGTCCGAGCAAAAGAAAGTACGCATTTATACACAGCCGGGGGCACCCGTTGACGTGGCATTGATCGATGCCGACGGCAACGTACTCTACCGGGGCATTATCTCGAAAAAAAACCAGCGGGGTACGTCGTTCAATCTGAACAACCTGCCCGATGGTCAATACTATCTGACGGCCGGTACGAATGCCTGGTGGATGTCGCAGGGGCTGACGATCAAAGCAAACGCGGTTAACGTGGATGTTCGTAACCTGCAGCAATTAGCTGAGCCAACGCTGACGGCCTACGAGAAGAATAAAATTGAGGTAGTTCTGCCCGCCAAGAATGTAGCAGAAGCCAACGTAGCTATTTACGATTCGCAGAATACGCTGGTGCAAATCGACTCGTTTAAAGGTTCGACCCGCCGGTTCGATTTATCGTCGCTGCCCGATGGTCCATATACCTTCGTAGTTGGTCCAAGTCAAAAGCAGTTCACGACTCGCGTTGATGTTCGGCACTAAGCCGATTAGATTGCATTAATTGCCTTCGGGCCATTTAGCACATATTCTCAACACAGCAACCCGTCTTTTCGGACAAGCCCGGTTGCACACCTGCTTCCATACCCGCTGCGTTCTCAGGAACGCAGCGGGTTTTTTTATGCGGTTTTACCACCCCCAACCCCCTCCTAAAACAGGAGGGGGCTATCCAGCCGGAGGTTTTAGCCCCCTCCTGTTTTAGGAGGGGGTTGGGGGTGGTAAAACCACAGCAACAGATTTATCCATCATTCTTAATACCGCCAGTTCTTTCATCTTGCACTCAAACACGATATCCACCTCTTTGCCGTAAGTATTTACCGGCGAATAGAGCCAGTCGGCATGGGCTTCGCGACGGGCTTTCGGGTCTTCGTGCTCCTGCCGCGAATCGGAAAAGTGAACCACAGGCCGCACATCCCAGGTGTTGTAAGCGGTCAAAAACGCTTCTTCTTCAGTTTGCTCACCCGGGTTAAGCGAATGATGAAAATAGTCAAACACAATGGGGGTACCAATCATCTCATACAAGTACAGGAGATCGGTGACGGTATATAGACTGGGTCGGTCGTCGTTTTCAACCGTCAGCCGGGCGCGCAGGTTTTCAGAGAGCAGATTAAAGTTTTTGGCAAAACGAGCCAGCGTCGCTGCTTTGTCGCCGTAGGTTCCGCCCGCGTGAATATTGATTTTATTCCAGTGAGAGGGTTTCAAACCCATCAGGTCAAAAATCTCGGATTGATATTCGAGGTCGACAATCGTGTTATCCAACGTCTTCCCCTGCCCGGCTAAGTGATTAAATGGCCCTGGGTGAGTGGTTAACCGGATGGGACGACTGCCAATGTCTTCGAGCGTTGCCCGGATTTCAGGAAAGTCGGGTAGGTTAGCTAACCGGTATTCAGATGCCCACGGAAACAGTTCGGAGGTGATGCGAAACAGCCGAAAGCCATGTTCGAGGTTCCAGTCAACGATTTTCAATAGATCCTGTACGTTTTTCAGGGCCAGTTCCGAAGCATAGGCAATCCCTTTCTCGGTAAAGGTTTTTTTAATCATGCCCCGATTCGTGGTGATTTTTTCGGCCTGTAGGCTCAGGTTGATGCAGGCATAGCCAACCTGTAACAGTGTTAATTCCATACTGGATTAACTGAATTTATACCGTTGCAGTTTTTGCGGGTTGACCGTTCGTTCAAAAGTCGGTGCTTTAGTAAACAAATCACACCTTAGTGGCTTATCTTCCCACCGGAAGTCATACGATTCTAATGGGAATCCGCTATGGAAGACCTCACACCTGAACAGATTGATGGGATTGCTGCCGGTTATTGTGACGTGGCTCGTTCATTGAATGAGTTTCAGGTGTTGCACTGGCCCGAACTTACGCATGAGCAGCAATTAGACCTGAATGCCTATCAGAACAGCCTGCTCAACCGGGCATTAGATATTCAGACGCGCACCATCCGGCCCGCTTTTGTTGATGCGGGTCAGATGGCCGGTCGCATCCGGCAGGCTACCGATAAGGCAAAGGCGAGCATCCAAAAGCTTACGAGTCTGCCGGTTGCGCTAAATCTTGGCGCCATTACGGTTGCGCTGGCTGCCTATGCAGCCCGAGCCAATTCACGCGGTATTGAAATTGCTCTGCGCGAGTTAGATGAATTAGTGGCGATGAAAGAGGGGTAATTAATGGATTAATTGGTTGATTAGTTGACCAGTAACCAATCAACCAATTAACTAAACTACAAAATCAAACCCGATGGTGATTTGACACCTACCAGTTCAATAGCAAAGGTCAAATCCTGACCAGCCAGCGGATGGTTGGCATCGAGCGTTACGTGCGTATCAGTCAATGAGCGCACGATAACCGGAATGGGGCGAGGGTTCCCGTCTTCGTGCATATTCAGGGTCATGCCTACTTCAAGCGGAATATCAGCCGGGATATCGGAACGTTCCAGCGTGAAAATCATATCTTCGTTTGCTGGGCCATACGCATCTTCTACCGGAATATTAATGGTCTTTTTTTCGCCCTGATTCATGCCAGTTACGCCATCATCGAATCCTTTGATAACCTGACCACTGCCAACGGTAAATTCTAAGGGAGTGCGACCTTCTGATGAATCGAATACGGTTCCGTCGCTCAGTGTTCCGGTATAATGTACCTGAACGGTATCACCAGATTTTGCTTGTGCCATAATGTTAGTGTGTTTTGCTGTCAACGTCGCCGTAAAAATACCGGAACTTCCGACAAGGCCTGGGCTGTACGCTAACTTTTGACCAACTCGCCACCGCCCCCAAAAGTTCACAAAATTATCAAGAGTGTGGGGGTGATATTATTCCAAAACTGCTTCTACAGGGGTTCTCTTATCGTTCTGTCGGTTATTAATGTTCGCAAAACTGTAGTACCTTCTGCCATTACCGACGCTGCCATGTGCGTTGCCATTGTACGCCTATCGACAGCGGAACATCGATGTAACGGTTAATCCGGCCATAGTCTTTATAAGTCGGACAGGCGCTGTAAGCAAGGCCAGCCGACGCCATCAGCCCAAATCGGGCGCTAAATTTATACACCACAACGGCCTCAGTCCCCACCCGATACGTGAAGAGCAACCTGGGGCGAAAGAGAGCAACTCCCGGCATGGCATAGAGCCGAACGCTACTCATCCAGCGGGGTGAACTCATCAGCCTAAACTGACCGCCCCCTTTGGCCAAAAGCTGGTTACCCCAGCCGGTATAGCCCAACTCGGCTCCGACCAGCCAGCCAATGCGCCCGGTGCCCATTCGACTCCTTTCGACCTGAAGCCCCCAACCATTCCAGCCAGCATCGGCTACCTGATTGTAATAGAGCGAACCAAGCCGCTGCACCCGCAACTGAGAGGCCACCTGCTGTGCCTTCAGCGAAGTGGCCGCCAGACATAGGCATAGGGAACAACACCAGATCGACTTCATAAACCGAGTGAACGCATGAAAGACGCAAACTGCTGCGTGGTCTGATACTGCTGGGTGGCCCGGCTGATGGTAGCTTGTCCGTCGCCTTTCTGTTCGCCGTAGTTCCCGAAATAAGCATGATTACCACCCGATATCTGACTCACAACCAATTTCTTAGGCAAACGTATGTAAGCACTGGCGAGGTTATCTTTGTTCAACACCCCGTCATTCGTTCCGTAGATAGTGAGAACGCTACCCCGCCATGCCGAAAGGTCGTCGGATTTGGCAGGATAAGACGCCAGCAGCATCAGGCCACGCACCGATTCGGGTCGTCGACTAACCCAGCTACAGGCCATTGTTCCGCCAAGTGAGTGCCCACCAATAACCCAGTTTTTGATTTCGGGATGGTTCTGAATGATAGACTCGGCGGCTCCGGGCTGGAGCACGGCTAAATTAGCGGGCACTTTGGCAATGAACACCCGATAGCCCGAAGCAATGCTGGATAGTTGCTGCATTAATCCTACATACGCGTGTGGATCGACTAATGCGCCGGGATAGAATAGAAAACCAGTGGTTGAGGTTGCACTTCGGACAGTCGATAGTATGATACTGTTACGGTCTTCAATCAGTGTTGTGCCGGTTGGCAGCGCGTCGGGTGCTGGCAGATACGAACACGCCGACATCATACAACAAATCAGCAAGGTAGATGCCTGAAAACGCATACGTTAACCTCCTCTTTTCCACCTGCCTAACTACGCGTACCGGCAAATTGTTAATGGCATTTCCGATAAAGAAGAAGGCCGATTTGTGATTAAATCAGCCTTCTTCTCCATACGTTATCGTAACGTGGCAAACTGAATGGCCTCCGATGTCCAGTCGGGGGCATTCTGTAGCGCGTCGATGACCTGTTCCGGTCTATCGACAAACGTCCACATATCCCGATGCCGGGGTATCATAAAGTTCTCGGCAATGCAGCGTTCAAGCATTTCCTTTAATGGCGCATAAAAATTCTGCGTGTTCAGAATAACGATTGGTTTCGTGAACAAGCCTAAGCGTTTGAGGGTGATAGCCTCAAACAATTCTTCCAGCGTGCCGCTACCACCGGCCAGGGTAATCAGTCCGTCGATGCCTTCCAGAAATTTCTGTTTGCGCTCATGCATGGTTTCTGTGAAAATAAACTCACTGACCTGCCGGTGCGCCCACTCTACTTCCCGCATGAAATTTGGCATAATGCCCGTTATGCGCCCGCCTTTTTCAAGCACCGTATCGGCCAATTGGCCCATCAACCCAATGGCCCCTCCGCCATAAACAACCTCAATCTGGTTGGCGACGAGTTCAGCCGCAAGTTGTTGGGTAGCAGCAAAATACGCTTTATCAATTTGTGCGCTGGAAGCACAATACACGCACACTCTTTTTATCGACTTCATAGTTGTTTTGTTAATAAGCCCGGGCAAACACGACCCGCCCTTTCGACGGCTTGCCCGAATACACACAAACGCCTTCTTCAGCCTCCTGATCGAACGGAATGCACCGAATGGTGGCCTTGGTAGCTTCTTTAATAGCTTCTTCGGTTTCGGAAGTGCCATCCCAGTGCGCCAGTAAAAAGCCTCCTTTCTCGATTTGTTCCTGGAATTGCTCGAACGTATCGACCCGGAATGTGTTCTCCTGCCGGAACGCTTTGGCTTTATCGTAAATCGTTTGCTGAATATCGTCCAGCAGGACTTTAATCCGGTCGGTCAGCCCCTCGAACGGCACTGTTTCTTTTGTTTTCAGGTCGCGACGCGCTATTTCGACAGTGCCGTTTTCCAGGTCACGCCCGCCCATTGCCAGCCGAACCGGAACACCCCGCAGTTCATACTCGGCAAACTTCCAGCCGGGCTTATTCGCGTCCGAATCGTCGTATTTAACCGAAATGCCTGCTTTCTTCAATTCCTGCACGAATGGCTTAATTCTGGCCGAAAGCTGCTCTAACTGCTCGTCGGTGCGGTAAATTGGCACGATAACCACCTGAATTGGGGCCAGTTTGGGTGGCAGCACCAGTCCGTCGTCGTCGGAGTGGGCCATGATGAGCGCCCCCATCAATCGGGTCGAAACGCCCCAGGAGGTTCCCCAGACGTAGTCTAACTGGTTTTGTTTGGTCAGAAATTGCACATCGAACGCTTTGGCAAAGTTCTGCCCCAGAAAGTGCGATGTGCCGGCCTGTAAGGCTTTCCCATCCTGCATCATGGCTTCGATGCAAAGGGTATCTTCGGCCCCGGCAAAGCGTTCGTTGGGCGTTTTTGCCCCTTTAATGACAGGCACGGCCATCCACTCCTCGGCAAATGTGGCATACACGTCCAGCATCTGGCGAGTTTCGGCCTGGGCTTCGTCCGATGTAGCATGGGCGGTATGGCCCTCCTGCCAGAGAAATTCGGCGGTACGCAGAAAAATTCGGGTACGCATTTCCCAGCGCACCACGTTGGCCCATTGGTTGATGAGCAGGGGCAGATCGCGGTACGACTGAATCCAGTTTTTATAGCTGCTCCAGATAACCGTCTCCGACGTTGGCCGAACGATCAGTTCTTCTTCCAGTTTAGCTTCAGGATCAACGATTACGCCCGACCCATCGTCGGCATTTTTCAGCCGGTAATGCGTCACGACCGCGCACTCTTTGGCAAACCCCTCCACGTGTGAGGCTTCTTTGCTCAGGAATGATTTAGGAATGAACAGCGGGAAATACGCGTTGGTATGGCCGGTTTCCTTAAACATATCGTCTAACGCCCGCTGCATTTTCTCCCAGATGGAAAAGCCATAGGGTTTGATAACCATGCAACCGCGCACAGCCGAATTTTCGGCCAGATCAGCCTTTTTAATTAACTCATTATACCACTCGGAGTAGTTTTCACTACGGGACGGAATTGCTTTTGCCATGTGTAAATCAGTCGTTAGTCATTAGTCGGTAGTCGTTAGTGGCTGACGCACGTAATGGCATTTTTGCGTCAGCCACTAACGACTACCGACTAATGACTAACGACTTTTTTTTAAACCTGATTAAACCTTTATTAACAAAATGGAATCTAATGGTCGAGAACTTGCAAAGATAGGTTTTTACTCTATTTTTGTAATCAAACGGGTTAATCCTGTGTTATAGATGAAATGACTTCTCAACATGAGTCTTTAGTAGGTCAATTCCTTAGCCAAATGAAAACGCAACCCTTATATCGCTTCCTGTCGCTGGCTGCCCTGCTCGGCATCTGGAGTTGTAGCTCCAGTCGTCAGACCGCACAAAATGCGGGCGAAATGGATGATTTGTATGGCAGTTCCGGTAATGCCGCCGTGTATGCCAGCAACTCGTCCGATTATTCGTCGGTGGCCCCGCAAACGACTCGTCAGCAACGGACACGCCGGAACGCTAACCCCGACTATAACGACGAGCAACAGTACAACGCAAATGGCAGCACCAACACGGATGAGTATTATTCGGAGTTGAGCGCCCGCAAGTTGAACCGGGGCCTTTCGCCTGATCCAGGCTGGAATGACGACGGCACCAATGCGTACAATTCTGGCTTCGTGAATGGCTATAATGCCGCCACCACGTCGGCTTATAGCTGGAATCGCTGGGGCTTTAACAACACAGGTTTTTATAGCGGTCTTGGTTTAGGCTTAGGTTTTGGTGGGTTTGGCTATGGAAATCCAGGATTCAATTTTGGATTTGGCAACCCGTTTTATTCACCATTTTATGGTGGCCGATATGCCTACAGCCCCTTCTATTCGCCCTTTGGCGGCTATGGCTACGATCCGTTCTATAGCTCCTACGCCTACGGTGGATACGGTAGCTATTACAACTCGTTCTATTCGCCATTCTACAGCAATTATTACGGTGGTGGCTACTACGGCGGCCCTGTTTACGTAAACAACGTATATGTAGCAGGTGCCGACCCTTACCGCAACCGGACGTATAACCGTACTAACGAACGGTCGTCCGGTCGGTACAACGCGGCCTTCGATAATTCAGCCCGCAGCTACAATCCGAACGGTGGTGGCCGTAGTGCGGCTTCGACATCAGGTTCGACAACAACGCGCGGCAGCAGCGACGGCTACTACGCCCGTCCAAGCAATGGCAGCAGCCGGGGTTCGTATTACTATGACAATGGGGGGTCGAGCAGCGGTGGGCGTTCAGGCAATACGGCAACGGCTCCCGCTTATAACGGAAACTCAAACAGCGAATATTACGCCCGTCCCCGCGAAAGCAGCCGGGGTAGCTATACGCCTTCTACCGGAAACAGTGGCTACAGCAGTGGGGGCCGGGGCAGTTACCAGTCGTCGCAGCCGAGCTATCAACAGCCGTCCTATCAGCGCGAAAGCAGCCGGAGTTACAGCCAGCCAAGCTATCAGCAACCAAGCTACAGCCAACCCAGTTACAGCGCGCCCAGCCGGAGTTATAGCGCCCCCAGCTATAGTGCGCCGAGTTCGGGGGGTAGCTCATCGGGTGGCGGTGGTGGCGGCAGTTCACGCGGCCCACGCTAACTGTATTTAATTTTTCATTAAAAAATCCCCGCTGATCAGGACAATTAGCGGGGATTTTCGTTTTGTATATGTTGTGCTGGCTACAAATTTGTTCGCTGTTCATTAAACGTTTAGCCGTTTATATGTTCTAACCGCTACAAACGTAGTACACACCGCCAATCGCATTTATACACATGAACAAGCAGTTCTTTTTTTCGGTGGCCTTCGGGCTACTATCGTCCCTGGCGTTTGGTCAGGGAGCAGCCTATGACTATGCCGATGATGCCTTTCGCTTCTCTGATTTCAGTCAGAGCGGCACGGCCCGTTTTCGGGGTATAGGCGGTAATCACGCTGCCTTAGGGGGCGATGCCAGTAACCTCTCCGGCAACGCGGCTGGCTTAGCGTTTTACAATCGGTCGGAGTTGAGTATCAGCCCGATGTTTACGTCCGTTAATAACCAGAACACGTTCCTGGGGCAGCAAACGACCAGTAGTAACGGAAAAGTTAGTGTAGGACAATTTGGGCTGATTCTGGCGGGCAGTTCCAATGGCAGCCGACGCTGGCGCCGAACGGCGTTTGGTGTGACGTATTCGCAGTCGGCCAATTTCTTCGACTATATTGACGTTCGAGGATTGAACAACAATCCAAATTCATCCATTGCTCAAACGTATATCAATGGAGCGAATAGTGCTAAATACAGTGAGAAGGAGCTCAGCGATTCGTTTTTTCCCAATGACCGCTCCGCCGATTTTAAGGAAGCAGCCGCTTACGGACTGTATCTAATTAATCCCACTGATTTAGGCGCTAATGGATCTGGCCCGCCTTACACACGTTTTGACGCGACGACCCAAAAGGACCAGCGGGCCACACTCACCCGCTCGGGGGCACACTCGCAATGGACACTTGCCTACGCGGGTAATCTGGATGATAAACTATACATTGGTGGCTCCGTCGCGCTTACGCGGTTGAAATACTCGTCGGAATTCGTCTTTCTGGAAACACCAGTTAATGGCCGGTTTTTTTCGAACTACGGCCAAACGAATACGTTTAACGTCACGGGCAACGGCATCAACGCTTCGCTGGGGCTGATTTATAAGCTAAGTCCGCAGCTACAGGTTGGCGCTACCATCGTGTCTCCTACGTTCAGCAGTGCAAACGAAGTATTTAGCCAGACGCTAACGGCGGTGGTTAAAAATCCTAATCCAGAAGGCATTACGCTGAAAACCAACAGCGTCGATGTGGTTGACCCATCGAATAATTTTGACTACTCCTTGCAAACGCCGTTGCGGGCATCGGCTGGAGCTACGTATTTCCTGGGAAGCGGCAAGATCGGGTTCATCACCGCCACCGCCGAATACGTAGGCTATCAGGGAATGCGGGTGCGGACTTCTGCCTTCTCGAACCAGCAGGATAACCTGGATTTCAGAAACGATGTGAAATCGTTCGTTCAGGAAACTTACCAGAATGTTGTGAATCTACGGGCAGGAGCCGAAATCCGGGCGGGTCTGTTGAGGCTGCGGGCTGGAGCAGCTTATTTACCCAGCGCTTATAAGCTTAACTTAGACCGTGTGGCCAAAGGCGACCGCGATAAACTGTTGCTTTCGGCGGGGTTGGGCGTTCGTAACGACCGTTTCTTTGCCGACCTGTCAGGTTCTTACCTCACGTATAAGTCTGGATTCTCGCCCTTCCAGCTACCGAATGATGTGGATACGCCCACGGTAGCAACCAACAACCGAAGTACCAATCTGGTGCTGTCGTTCGGCGTATTTTTTTAATGCATAATTGCTAATGGACAATGAATAATATAGCCAACGCTTTTCATTATTCATTGTCCATTAGCAATTATGCATTCTTACAACCACTCACCCAGCCGACGCAATACTTCCTCTTCGGTTGTTTCGCCCGATACGATTATGTTAGCCTGCGAGTAGATCGGCAATCGGGTTTCGTATCGTTTTCGCAGAATAGCAGGCAGTTCCGGGTCGGTGCCGCTATTGAGCGGGCGGTCTTCCTGCCCATGCGCCACAATTCGCCGAACCAGTATATCTATTGGAACGTCTAAGAAAACCGATATACCGGTTGCGTTGATGTAGGCCATGTTGTCGTGGAAGCAGGGCATGCCGCCCCCCGTCGAAACAACCAGACTGCCGCCGGACCGGATTGTTTGCAACACTCGCCGTTCGACTTCCCGGAAATATTCCTCCCCCGACTGAGCAAAAATGTCGGCAATGGAGCGTCCTTCCTCCCGAACAATAACTTTATCCGTATCTAAAAATCGGTAATGCAGCGCATCGGCAATGCGTTTACCCAGTGTGCTTTTGCCCGACGAGGGCATGCCAATGAGGAAGATGTTTTTCATTCGCAATAAGCGAATGAGTGATTGAGTGAATGAGTGAATAGCTGCCGCATACATTCACTCATTCACTCAATCACTCATTCACAATTCTTTTCACTTCAGCCGCATCGGGCGTTGAATTGTAATGCCATTTGCCGCGCACAACGCCGTTGCTCAGGAGCCACGTGCCGGGATTAGCCCGCATAATGGTTTTCAGAACGGTCGCATCCGCTTTATAATACGGTACGTTGTCCAACTGATACTCTTTTCGAAACGCCCTGATTTCGTCGTCGCTGGTGGAGGTCAGAATGTACGGCGACACGGTTGATCCCTCCAATTCTTCCACCAACGCCCGAATAGCGGGCAAGCTACCGGCATCAATGTCTTTTACGTTCTTAACAATGATAAACAGCTTATTCCCCTCAAAGGTCTGCTGGGTGAAATCGCCCTCGTCGTTCCAAATTCGGTAATCCGTAATCTTGGGCTTGGCCTTTTCATTCACCAGCACCATTTCCTTGAATTTGTAGCGCTGGTCGGTTGGGTATTTCTCAAACTCCTCCGTCTTGCCATCCTTCTCCATCACATACTTATACCGAAGTGGTTCGGAGGGTTTCATGCCCGCCGGAATACTCTTACCAACGGCATAGGGCAACATATCGATGGGCGGCAAAAACTGAACAGCATAAATGCCCAATCCAAGCGTCAGGATGGTAGTCAATGCGACTAACCAGCCCGTATTACGCGAACGAAGCCGATTGCGATGCCCGATGATAAACAGAATCAGCACCGTCAGGACCACATCTTTCCCAAACGAAGTCCAGGGTTTTAACTTGATAGCGTCGCCAAAGCATCCGCAGTCGGTTACGCGGTCGAACCAGGCTGAGTAGAACGTTAGAAACGTGAAAAACGTAATCAGAAAGAACAGTAGCCAAACCGTAACTTTAGGCTTGTAGGAAGCCAACAGGGCCACCCCCAGAATCACCTCAGCAGCACAAAACAGCACCGACATTATTAAGGTGAAGGGTACTAATGCCATGAAAAAACCGTGCAGCAACGGAATGTCCTGCGCGAAAACCTCAAAATATTCCTCAAATTTAATTTGGGTACCAACGGGGTCGTTAAGCTTAATCAGGCCCGAAAATACAAAGACAACTCCCACCAGAATTCGGGCGATTCGAGCGGCAATCAGCATCGGTGGCGTACCAGTTTTTACTTTAGGAGAGGTGGTCGTTGGGTTCATAATAGGTAGTGAAGAGTGAAAAGTTAAGAATGAAGAATAGCTCCAGATCGTATTCTTCATTCTTAACTTTTCACTCTTCACTCATTTGAAAGTTTTATCAAACAAAAAACGGCGTAGTTAATCATATCCATATAATTAGCCTCAACGCCTTCCGACACCAATGTGTTGCCCTGGTTATCCTCAATTTGCTTCGTGCGAAGAAGTTTCATCAGAATAATGTCGGTCATTGAACTAACCCGCATTTCGCGCCAGGCCTCGCCGTAGTCGTGGTTCTTGGCAAATAATAACTCCATTACCTGGTTAATTTGCCCGTCGTAGAGTTGTTCGAGTTCATCACCTGGGATGTCTGTACGTTTATCATGCGTCAACGCCAACTGAATAAGCGCCATCACACAGTAATTAATGATACCAACAAACTCAGGTTCAATGCCTTCGCCTACACGGCTCACCCCTGTTTCCTGCAAGGTTCGGATGCGCTGGGCTTTAATAAAAATCTGGTCGGTGATGCTGGGCAGACGCAGAATTCGCCAGGCTGTACCGTAATCATGATTTTTTTTCAGAAACAGGTCTTTGCAGCGTTGGATAACCTGCCGATATTCGGATTCTGTAGTGGACATAGTTGATAGTTGATAGTCGATAGTTGTACTACGCTAATTACTAACGACTGACGACTATTGACCGCTCCGGCGGCCCGGTATCGACTATTTTGCGCCTAAAGTTATGAAAAAAACGCTGAACTGCCGGGGCCGACTGGTTGATTTGACCCAGCCAGTAGTTATGGGCATCCTGAATGCAACCCCCGATTCATTCTTTGCCGACAGCCGGGTTTCGGGTGAAAAAGCCGCTATCACAACCGTTCTTGACATTGCTCAGCAAATGCTGGCCGATGGAGCTACGTTTTTAGATATTGGGGGCTACTCGACCCGTCCGGGGGCGGCTCCTGTGAGCCCGCTTGAAGAGGCCGACCGGGTACTACCTCTTATTGAAGCCATTGCGGCCACCTTTCCCGATGCGCTGCTGTCGATAGATACCTTTCGGGCGTCGGTGGCCCGGCAGGCGGTGGCTTCAGGGGCGGTGATGATTAATGACGTATCGGGTGGAACACTCGACCCGACTATGTTTCAAACGGTTGCTGAATTGAGTCAATCTCAATCTATCGTATATGTACTGATGCACCTGCGCGGTACGCCCCAGACCATGCAATCGCTGGCCGTATATGAGGATGTTGTAAGAGAAGTTATTGATGAATTAGCCGCCCGACTGGCCGATTTGCGAGCCTTAGGTGCCAAGGACGTCATTCTGGACCCCGGGTTCGGCTTTGCCAAGACCCCTGCCCAAAATTTTGAGTTATTAAGTCGATTAGACGCCTTTCGGCTGTTCGACGAGCCATTGCTCGTGGGGCTTTCCCGGAAAACTACCATCTGGAAAACACTGAATATCAACGCCAGTCAGGCGCTTAATGGTACCACCGTATTGAACACCGCAGCGTTATTGAAAGGAGCTTCTATTTTACGGGTTCATGACGTTCGGGAGGCTGCTGAAGCCATAAAATTGACCCAGCAATTAACTTTTTTTTAAACTACACTTGCGTTTAGGGATATAAACCCGTACTTTTGCATTCCCAAATGACAAACACTCTGTTTTGCTGGATGGGAAAATGATCTGGTAGCTCAGCTGGTAGAGCAATACACTTTTAATGTATGGGTCCTGGGTTCGAATCCCAGCCGGATCACAAAGTAATATAAGGTAAAAAAGAAAAGGGAGAAAGGGGTGATTCGCATCATTCTTTCTCCCTTTTCTTTTTTACCTTATATTTTTTATTTTATTCACTTTTCAAGAACATTTATAATCAAATTCACAATTCATACCGCTACCTATTAAATTCTGACAAAAGCTGTTTTTGCCAAATTTTTTTGGTAGTATATTGCGTGACTTTGTCACAAACGCCCGTCAGTCTGGCTGCTTTCTGCACTATATTTACGTACCAGACTACTCTTTAAATTGAGATTTTCTTAAAAATCGCTCCTATTTATTGACATTCTTATAATTTGAATGCATAAATAGCAGCCTTATCCAACACTGTTACGACCATGTCTGATCAGGTTGACCAATTGGCGGGTCTCTACCGCCCCGAGTTTGAACACGACAATTGCGGTATCGGCTTTGTGGCCCATATTAAAGGCCGCAAATCGCACCAGATTGTAGCCGACGCGCTGCAAATGCTTCGCCGAATGGAACACCGGGGTGCCGTTGGCTCCGAACCCAATTCAGGCGACGGCGCCGGTCTGCTCATCCAGATTCCACACGAATTTTTCGTGGACGAAACCCGTAAGCTGGGTGTTCATCTGCCCCCCGCGTTCGAATACGGCGTCGGGATGGTGTATTTTCCGAAAGATGTGTGGCTGCGCGAAGAGTGCCGGGCCGTGCTGAACCGGAAGATGAAAAAACTCGGTCTGGAATTACTCTGTTATCGCGTGGTGCCCGTCAACAACAGCGATTTGGGCAATGGTTCGCGCTCGGCAGAGCCACAAATGGAGCAGGTGTTTATCAAACGCCCGGCCGACGTCACGACTGCGGAGGACTTTGAGCGTAAACTTTATATTTTACGAAACTACAGCACCCGCATTATTAATGAGACTATTGCGGGGGTTGATACTTTCTATTTCTCATCGCTCTCCTGCCGCACGATTACGTACAAGGGTCAGTTGACAACCCTACAGCTTGAGCCGTATTTCCCAGACCTTCAAAACGAAGATGTCGTGTCGGCATTAGGCGTAGTTCATTCGCGCTTTTCGACCAATACCTTCCCATCGTGGAAGCTGGCACAACCGTTCCGGTATATCGCCCATAACGGCGAAATCAACACCGTGCGCGGTAATGTGAACTGGATGAAAGCGGCAGAAGGCCTGCTCGAATCGGCTAATTTCACGCAGGAAGAGATGGACATGCTGCTTCCCATCTGCGACCCGAAACAATCGGACTCGGCTAACCTTGATAATGCCATTGAGTTGCTGGTGATGAGTGGGCGGTCACTTCCGCACGTTATGATGATGCTCATTCCCGAAGCCTGGGATGGCAATCAGCACATGGACCCCGTCAGGAAGGCATTTTACGAGTATCATGCGGCCCTGATTGAACCTTGGGATGGCCCGGCTTCGATTTCGTTTACCGACGGCCGCATCGTGGGCGCTACCCTCGACCGGAACGGTCTGCGTCCGTCGCGTTTTTGGGTCACCAACGACGACGTTGTGATTATGGCGTCGGAAGTGGGGGTATTGGATATTGATCCCGCCAGAGTCGTATCGAAAGGGCGTTTGCAACCCGGTAAGATGTTCTTAGTCGATATGGAGCAGGGACGCATTGTGTCGGATGAAGAAATTAAAGCCGACATCTGCTCTAAACAGCCTTACCAGAAATGGTTAGACGAAAATAAAATCAGGATTCAGGATTTAGAAGCTCCCATCCGGTCGTATAATAATTACGATCCAGCTAAGTTGCTGCGGATGCAGCAGGCATTCGGCTTTACGTCGGAAGACCTGCGGATGATTCTGGCTCCGATGGTCGAAACAGGCAAAGAAGCGCTTGGTTCGATGGGTACGGACGTACCGCTGGCCGTGCTCTCAGAGCAGAGTCAGCACATGAGCCACTATTTTAAGCAGTTGTTCGCGCAGGTAACGAACCCCCCTATTGACTCCATTCGGGAGCGGTCAATTATGTCGCTCATCTCGTTCGTGGGCGCAACGTATAACCTATTGAGTGAGTCGCCGGAGCATTGCCGCCAGGTCGAACTGGACCAGCCCGTTCTGACCACCAAGGAGTTTGATAAACTGCGCTTTATCGATAAGCCGAAGTTTCAGGCAAAAACCATCAACTGTCTGTTCACGGCCGATGGTCAGGGCAAATCGCTGGAGCGCGCGCTTGACCGCATTTGCCGCTATGCCGAAGATGCGATTCAGGATGGGTACTCAATTCTGGTTCTGTCTGACCGGGCAATCGACTCCAGCCATGCGCCAATTCCGTCGCTGCTGGCTACCTCGGCCATTCACCACTACCTGATTTACCGGGGATTACGGGGTAAAGTCGGTATCGTAGTTGAAGCGGGCGATGTCTGGGAAACACACCATGTAGCTACGCTGATTGGCTACGGGGCATCGGGGGTGAATCCGTACATGGCCTTCGAGACGATTGCCAGCATGAAAGAGAAAGGCTTGCTGGCCGTTGATTACGACCTCGACAAGCTCTATAAAAATTACGTGAAGGCCGTTAACGGTGAGTTACTCAAGATTTTCTCGAAGATGGGTATCTCCACCCTACAGTCCTATCAGGGTGCCATGATTTTCGAGTGTCTCGGGCTGAATCAGGACGTTGTGAACCGGTACTTTACCGGAACAGTGTCGCGTATTGGCGGCATGGGATTAGACGAAATTGCCCGCGAGATTCTGGTCCGGCACTGCGTTGCTTTCCCGGATATGCCCGTATCGGCTCCCCGACTCGAAGTGGGTGGTATTTATCAGTGGAAACAACGGGGCGAAAAGCACATTTTCAATCCTGACACGATTCACCTTCTGCAACAGTCTACGAAGAAAAACGATTATTCCATCTTCAAGAAATACTCGAAGCTCATTGACGATCAGACGCAGAAGGCTATTACGCTGCGCGGATTGCTAAAGTTCAAGAAAGGGGCGTCGGTGCCGCTCGATGAAGTGGAACCCATCGAAAGTATTTTCAAACGCTTTGCTACGGGGGCCATGTCCTTCGGGTCAATTTCGTGGGAAGCGCACACGACGCTGGCTATTGCCATGAACCGGATTGGCGGCAAGAGCAATTCGGGTGAAGGGGGCGAAGATGAACTCCGCTACACTCCGCTCGAAAACGGCGACAGCATGAATTCGGGCATCAAGCAGGTTGCATCAGGACGTTTCGGTGTGACGAGCTATTACCTGACCAACGCCCGTGAGTTGCAGATTAAAATGGCGCAGGGGGCTAAGCCCGGCGAGGGTGGTCAATTGCCCGGTTTCAAGGTCGATGACTGGATTGGCCGGACACGCCACAGTACGCCCGGTGTGGGCCTGATTTCGCCCCCGCCCCACCACGACATTTATTCGATTGAGGATTTAGCGCAATTGATTTCCGACCTCAAGAACGCCAATCGTGCCGCCCGTATCAGCGTCAAACTCGTGTCAGAAGCGGGCGTCGGTACCATTGCAGCCGGGGTTGCCAAAGCCCACGCCGACCACATTCTGATTTCGGGACATGATGGCGGCACGGGGGCTTCTCCCCTGTCGAGTATTCGGCACGCAGGTCTGCCCTGGGAACTGGGGCTGGCCGAAGCGCACCAGACGTTAGTTAAAAACAAACTTCGGGGCCGCGTAACCGTGCAGGCCGACGGACAGATGCGTACTGGTCGCGATCTGGCGATTGCGGCCCTGCTCGGAGCCGAAGAGTTTGGTGTGGCAACGGCTGCGCTGGTCGCAACGGGCTGTATTATGATGCGGAAATGCCACCTCAACACCTGCCCGGTGGGTGTGGCTACGCAGAACAAAGAATTGCGCGCGCTCTTTACGGGCAAGCCCGAGCACGTCGTGAATATGTTTACCTTTCTGGCGATGGAACTCCGCGAAATTATGGCCGAGTTGGGCTTCCGCACCGTTAACGAAATGGTGGGTCAGGCGCAGATGCTCGAACTCCGCGACAATCTGCCGCATTGGAAGTACAAGAACGTCAACCTCAATGCACTGCTTTATAAAGAACCTACGAACCTTGAGGTAGCTCTCTTCAAACAGGAAGAACAGAATCACCATTTAGAGGATGTGCTCGACCGTAAACTGATTGATTTAGCGCAACCCGCCCTGGCTTCTGCCGAGTCGGTTTATGGCGAATTTACGGTGCAGAACATCGACCGGAGCATCGGCACAATGCTGTCCAACGAAATCTCGAAAGTATATGGCGGGCCGGGTCTTCCCGAAAGTACCATCCATGTCAAACTGCGGGGTACAGCGGGCCAGAGTTTTGGCGCATTCAGCACAAGCGGTATTAAACTTGAACTCGAAGGCGATGCCAATGACTACTTCGGCAAGGGACTTTGCGGGGCCCAACTGATTGTATACCCCGACCGGGTAGCCACGTTCAAACCCGAAGAAAACAGCATCGTCGGGAACGTATCGTTCTACGGCGCTACCTCGGGAGAAGCCTTCATCCGGGGCATGGCGGGCGAGCGGTTCTGCGTGCGTAACTCCGGGGCTAAAGTGGTGGTTGAAGGCGTGGGCGACCACGGCCTGGAGTATATGACGGGGGGTCTGGCTATCATTCTGGGCAAAACGGGACGAAACTTTGCCGCCGGAATGTCGGGCGGGGTGGCGTATGTGTATGACCAGGATGGTACTTTTGCGTCGAAAGTCAACCCCGAAATGGTGAGCTTAGAGAGCCTAAATGAAGAAGACCAGAGTATTGTTCGCGAGTATGTAGACAAGCATTTCCAGTACACGACCAGCAACATCGCCTTAGCACTAATTCAGGATTGGGATAACCAAATCGGTCACTTTGTGAAAGTGATGCCGGGCGATTTCCGGCAGGCGCTCGCCAGCCGGGGCATCTCACTCGCCGACCAGATTCGCGACAAAAATGTGGTGTATCAGGACATTACGGTGGATGTGACGCACGGGTGATGACATTAGAACCACCCTTCTTTTTAGCAGAGAGTAAACTGACAGAATATTTACTCGTTCAACTTTCTAAAGACGACAAATCAAACTATCTAAGGTTGGCTGGTTATGAACTACATAATTGGTCAACTTTAGAACAGGATTTGTTAAATCTCGCAACGATAGGAAACGCCGTCTACGAAAGTACTACTGTTTTTGGCGACTCATTTAGTGTTACTGGAAGCTTAATCGGCCCAAATGGACGGTCATTAATTGTAAAAACCATTTGGATGAAGGAAAAGAAGACAGGATTTACTAAATTCATCACTTTATATCCGCCTTGATAAGTCATGAAAATACCACTTTATAAGCAGGTAGCCTTATTGAAAGATTATCCTGAACAAGGTCTATTAGCTGGTGATGTTGTAACGACAGTAGAATTCCTGGAATCACCTGAGACAGGTATTCCTAATGGATATTTTGTAGAAGCATTTGATGCGTTGGGAAAAACAATCGCAGTTTTTATAGTCTATGAGAACGATATAGAAGCCCTTACCCATAAGGATGTGCTTACCCGTCGTACATTAGAAACTGTCTGACATAAAAAATGGGAAAACCTACCGGATTTTTAGAATTCACGCGCGAACTACCCAAAAAGCGCGACCCGCAACAGCGGATTCACGATTACAAGGAAATCGAAATGCCGCATTCGGAGCAGGACTCCCAGCGGCAGGCGGCCCGTTGCATGGACTGCGGTACGCCGTTTTGCCACAGCGGCTGTCCGCTCGGCAATATCATTCCTGAGTTCAACGACGCGGTCTATGAACAGAACTGGGGCTATGCCTACGAAATTCTGGCTTCGACCAACAACTTCCCGGAGTTTACGGGCCGCATTTGCCCCGCCCCCTGTGAAGCTTCGTGTGTATTGGGCATTAACAAACCGCCCGTTGCCATCGAATTCATTGAGAAATCAATTGCCGAGGCCGCCTTTGAACGGGGCTATGTAACGCCTAAACCGCCTAAAGAGCGCACGGGCAAAACGGTGGCTGTGGTGGGTTCCGGCCCGGCTGGGCTGGCCGCAGCGGCTCAGTTGAACAAGGCTGGTCATACGGTAACGGTTTTCGAGCGGGCCGACCAGATTGGTGGCTTGCTGCGCTACGGCATTCCTGATTTCAAGCTCGAAAAATGGACCATCGACCGTCGACTGGCCGTTATGGAAGCCGAGGGTATCACGTTCAAAACAGGCGTGAACGTAGGCGTTGACTTGAAAGCCAAGGACTTGTTGCATGACTTTGACTTAGTGATGCTCACGGGCGGCTCAACCGTGCCGCGCGATTTGCCGATTCCGGGTCGTGACCTAAAAGGAATTTATCCGGCCATGGAGTTTCTGAGTCAGCAAAATAAACGCAATGCCAGTCTACCCGTAGCCGTTGACCACCGGGGCGAAGCGTACGGTGATGGCGACATCTGGGCAACGGATAAAAACGTGGTGGTTATTGGTGGGGGCGATACCGGTTCCGACTGCGTAGGCACCTCCAACCGCCACGGTGCCACCAGCGTAACTCAGATTGAGTTGATGCCCATGCCGCCCAAAGATCGGGCGGAGAATACGCCCTGGCCTAACTGGCCCATGATGCTTCGCACCAGCACCTCCCACGAGGAAGGCTGCGACCGGCACTGGTCTATTAATACGAAGGAATTTGTTGGCGACGAAAACGGTAACCTGAAAGCGCTGCGTATCGTTGACCTGACCTGGAAAAACGAAAATGGCCGGATGCAGATGGTTGAACTACCCGGTTCTGAGCGCGACATTCCCTGTGAACTGGCACTGCTGGCGGCTGGCTTCCTGCATCCACAACACAACGGCTTGCTGGATGATCTGGGCGTCGAGTACGATGAGCGAGGCAACGTAAAAGTCGTTGATTACCAGACAACCAATAATCCGAACGTGTTTGCAGCAGGCGATATGCGCCGGGGCCAGTCTCTGGTAGTCTGGGCCATCTCCGAAGGGCGCGAAGCCGCCCGTGCCGCCGATTGTTACCTTATGGGTGAAAGTCGGCTCGAAGCGAAAGCCGTTTCGCTAATTGAGGTGGTGTAACCGTACATTCATTCGATTTTCTTTAGAAGGCTCGTCGTAACAGGCGAGCCTTTTTCTTTTCTATTCAAAAACCGAATAAAGCGGGTAAGTCGTATCGCCACTAACTAATCCAGCCGGGCCGTGCGATTCATAATAGGTAATTGATGCCACCCCAGCCTTCGCTAAGGTATCTATACTCTGGCGGGTCCAGTCGGCACCAAACATAGTCGTCTGGCGAGGATCGGCCGGGGTGGCCTGACGTTCGGTGGCGGTTCCGGCGATGGTGGTGTAGCGGGGTAATAACGTGACGGGCGAAATATGAATTGGTTTGCCGCCACTAATGTGTTTAGCTGTCAGCACCGTTTCGGCCTGACCAGCAATGTTTTCGAGCAACGTCAGGTCGTCAAACGCATGCACTTGTGGGTTGATTGAATACGTCACGAAATCGACCAGGTCGACGTTAAATCGGTTGCGGTTCAGCGTAGCAAAGTTATCGTCTGTGCCGCCACCTATTAACACGTCAGGCCAATCAGCACGAATCATCGGAACGACGGCCCGCAATAGTGCATCGGAGGTGGTTAATGTAGCTGCATTAAAGATCAGCAAATGACGAACAGTTATAGATTGAGGTAGCAGGAATTGGTATAAATCCTGAAGTTCATCCACTGGATTTTCGCCAAAGAAAACCGCTAATTCGAGCGGAATATTTACCTGTTGGGCATCGGAAATGGCATTCGTCAGGCGCGTTTGCCAGTCGGGAAGGTAAAAAAACACATCGGCCCGCAGGTGTGAGAGGTTCAGTTTTTTCAGCAAAACCGCTTCCGTGCTGTCCATCGGCTGACCATTGGCCCGCTGCCCAACGCCAATACGTGGCCGCGTTTGTATTGGATCACTCTCTTCAGCAACAATTGGTTCAGTAACGGCTACTGGCGCCAACGACTCTCGATTCAATATACTGAAAGTCACCTGTTGCCGAAACTCCTCCCCTGCTAAAACCATCACCGGCCGGGGACGCTCAAGCGGAGTTGAATAAGTTTTAAATGAAGCATCCGTCCAGTTGCGCTGGTCTTCCATCTCGAACACGTCACCCGAGAAATCAAGCTGGAAGGAAATACCCAAAGCCGGTTGCCAGCACAGCCTTTTTATAGCCAGAAACGGCTGATGCGGGCTGATAAACGTCGGGAAATGGCCGTTCGTCAATCGGTCGTCAGGACTACCAACTTCGACGGGTTGGCCCAATACACCCGCAATTGGGTGCAAAACGCAGAGACCAATACGGTTTTTCTGGAACGAATTGAGCGCTTTTCCATAAAAATCAAACATAATTCGACCATCCGAACTACCCCGAACTTCGACGTTTCCGGCCATCTGAATCCCCAGATCATCTATTTGCCAGTTGTACCGAATTTGAAAAGAATCGGGCGTTTCCTCAACGATTTCGTTATAAATTACGAATCTGGCCGTCAGCCAGTTGTGGTCTCGAATGGCGAAATAAACCATTCGGAGTACTTCCACATTCTTGAGTGTTAAATAGCGTAGAAAGCCGTTTTCATAACGAACCCGCACCGGACCAGCATGTAGGAATTGAGGCATAACAGTATAGAGAAAAGTTGTTACACAGATGCACAGAGAAAAAGAGAGACACAGAGGTTTTATTGATTTTCTCTGTGTCTCTCTTTTTTCTCTGTGCATCTCTGTGTAACAATATTAAAAAATTATATCGTGGCTAAACTCATAATTCGTTCTTCAGTGGCCTCTTCATTCGTTAGCTCTCCCGAAATTTTACCATCGCGCACAACCAGAATCCGGTCGGCAAGGGTGAGCAACTCGGGGAGTTCGCTCGAAATTAGCAGGATTGCTTTTCCCTGCGCGACCAATTCCCGAAGTAACGCATAAATTTCAGATTTTGCCCCTACGTCGATGCCATGCGTAGGTTCGTCCACCATCAGCACATCGGGATTGGCCAGCAGCCAGCGAGCCAGCATCACTTTTTGCTGATTTCCTCCGCTCAACCTACCCACTACCTGCCGCGTTGAAGGCGTTCGGATGCCCAACTGATTGCAGTAGGATTCGGCAACGGTTTTCGCTTGTTGATCATCGAACCAGGGGCCTTTACTGGGCGGATTAACCGTTACAATATTCTGTGCGACAGACTGTTCCATAAACAGCCCTAACGCTTTGCGTTCTTCCGGCAGATAACCAATGCCTGACTGCACCGCATCGGCAGGATGCTTGATCTGTACGGGCCGATTGTTCAGAAAAACCGTTCCTGACGAATAACTGTCGATACCAAAAATAGCCCGCGCAATTTCGGTTCTACCCGCCCCAACCAAACCGGCTAAACCCAGAATTTCGCCCCGCCGAAGGCTGAAGCTAATCTCCTGAAAACGTTCGCCCGATAAGGTATCGACCCTGAGCAACACCTCGTTCGTGGCCGAAGAAGCCTGCTTTTCGGTGATGAGCGAACGCCCTACCATCCGATTAATCAGCTCGTCGGGCGTTGTTTCGGTAACGGCCTGAGTTCCCTGATAGCGACCGTCTTTTAGCACCGAAACGCGGTCGGCCAGCGTAAAAATTTCGGCCAGCCGGTGCGATATATAGACAATGGCTTTTCCTTCTGCCCGAAGTTGTCGTACTAATTCAAACAATACATCGGTTTCGCGGGCGGTGAGCGACGCAGTAGGTTCATCCAGCAGCAAGACAGTGGGGTTTTGCGACAGGGCCTTGGCGATTTCAACCATCTGTTTTTGCCCGGGCGAAAGGTCATGAATCAAGGTATCCGGTTGAATGCCTGCCAGGCCCAGTTGCGTGAGAACCTGCTGCGTTTGTTGTCTCAATACCGTATACTGAATCAGGCCAAACCGATTGCGTGGCTGTCGGTTAGCAAAAATATTCTCGGCCACGGTAAGGGTTTCTACTAAACTAAGTTGCTGATACACAATGGCAATACCTAACTGAGTGGCCTGCCCCGGATTGATGATGGTAACCGCTTGCCCGTTTAACAGAATTTGCCCGGCGTCGGGTTGCAGATTGCCCGTCAGGATGTTCAGCAAGGTACTTTTACCGGCTCCATTTTCCCCACACAGCGCGTGAATTTCACCCGCGTTAACGTCGAGCGACACGTCATCGAGGGCCTTCACGCCGGGGAAATGTTTGGTTATGTTGCGGAGTTGCAGCATTTATGGTTGCGTATTGGGAAAGGGTTATTACACAGACCGGGCCGCCGTAGCGGATACACGGAGTAGAATGAGATGCACTGAGATTATTCTCTGCGTATCTCTTTTTTACTCCGTGTATCCGCTACGGCGGCCCGGTCTGTGTAATAATCTTTTTATCCAAATTTAGATAAACCACCTCATTCCGCCGGGCCGATTCGTAGGCGGCATACACAAGCCGGATGGTTTCAAAATTATCGGCCCCAGTCGTTTCAGCCGGACCGGGGCCAGTCCGGTTTTTCTCCCGCAAATCGGCCCATAGGTTCTTATTGCAGGACACAATAGACGAATGCACCAATGCATAAGCCGGGTCGGCCCAAGCGTAATGAGGAGGTGTGGCCGTAACCGTAGTTGTGCCAGCCACAGTGGTAGTTTTGATAACGAAATCGTGTGTCAGTACCACGGAACCCGCCGAACCTTCTACCCTCACGAGCGTTTGCGGAAACGCTTCACGCTCCAGCAGTGACGCATACGACATCTCAGCGTAACAGGTCAGGCCACTTTGCATACGGAGCAACACGTTGGCCACGTCTTCGCCCCGAATGCCCGGATTGACCCGCGTTGTCTGGCAATAGAGTGACTCAGCTTCGCCAAACAAAAACCGGCATACATCCAGAATGTGCGACCCAATATCGGTCAGGATAAATTGCTCTAACTCGGCCAGAAACGGTTGATTATCAAACACCGGAAAGGCGGAACAAAAGCTAATGCGGGCTTTAAATGGATTGCCAATCACGCCCGAATCCAGAACGGCTTTCAGGGCACGCATGGGCGTTTGCCAGCGAAAGTTCTCATGAATGTAAAGGCGGGCGTCCGCTTGCTGGCAGGTGCGAAGCATTTGCCGGGCCGTTTCCAGACTCGGTCCCATCGGCTTCTGGCAAATAATGTCCAAGCCCCGTTCAGCCGCTTTGGCCGTAAATAGCAGATGGGTGTCGACGTCGGTGATAATGTCTACAAAATCGAGTTCGTTCGCATGGCGGTTCAGTAACTCATCGACGTTGTCATACACATTAGCTATTGAAAATTGTTGAGCAAACGCTTCGGCTTTGGCACGGGTGCGGTTATAGAGTGCAACAAGCTCAAGTTCGCCGGTTTGGTACGCATCCAGTTCAGCCCAGGCGGGTAGCTGATAATTAGCCCAAAAGCCCGTTCCAATGACGGCAAATTTTACTTTTTGCATGATTTTGTTTGACTATTTCAAAAATACCGTACATTTGCGCTAACTCTACTGTACTCTACTGTACTGAATTATAGAGGGCAAAAGTAGTTGCTTTTTGGTAAATGGCAAGAATTTCTCAAAAAAGTGCAGGAACTTACCCTCGAACCATCAATTGACCATAATATCGCCCAGCCTGACGCGGCCCGGCCTAAATATCAGCAACTGATCGAAACCGTTCTGATGGGTATCGAACAGGGTACGCTGGTTCTTGGTCAGCAACTGCCCTCCATTAGCGAGTGGGCCAGTACGAGGGGCGTAGCGAAAGTGACGGTAGCCAAGGCGTATGAAGACCTGCGGCAACGGGGCGTGATACGGTCGCAGCACGGCAAAGGATTTTATGTAGCCAGCACCAGCGTTCGCACCTCCCTCAACGTACTGGTTATTTTCGATACACTGAACGCCTATAAAGAAACCCTCTACGATGCGTTGAAAGCCGCTCTGCCCGCCGATGCGACCATAAGCGTATTTTTTCATCATTATAACCCGGAGATTTTTGAAACTGTGATTCGCAATAATCTTGGGCAGTATAATGCGTATGTAGTCATGCCCCATTTCGATACTGATGTGTCGGATATTGTGGGGTTACTCCCAGCCGATAAACTACTTTTGCTCGATCAGCATCTGCCAACACTCCCGGGCGACTACATGGCTGTTTACCAGGATTTTGACCAGGATATTTACAACGCCCTGACGACTGCTATTGACCGGCTCAGACACTACCAAAGTCTGACGTTAGTGCTGGCGAAAGATCATTTTCAGTATGTACCGGCCACGATGCTAACCGGCTTTCGGCGATTCGCACAGGTGTATAATTTCCCGTGCCAAATCGCAGATACCTATTCCGACGACATGGTGCAGGTAGGCAGCGCGTTTCTGCTTTTCGCCGAACGCGATTTAGTAGCCTTTTTGAAACAGGTGGACCGGGCCGGGCTGACACTCGGACAACAGGTTGGTTTGCTTTCGTATGACGACACACCCATAAAAGAAATTCTGGCGGGCGGCATCAGTGTGATTTCAACGGATTTCGCGCAGATGGGCCGGACCGCCGGTGAGTTGCTCACCCAACGCCGACGCGAAAAAATTGCGAATCCTGGCGGCTTACTTTTACGAAAGTCGCTTTAACTGTTTATGCAACTCGGCATCAGTACATACACATTCGGCTGGGCAGTGGGCATACCAGGAAATAGACCTGTCCAATCACTTGATGAGCTTAGCCTCCTTGACCAGGCGAAGTCGATGGGTGTGCGTCTGGTACAATTTGGAGATAACTGGCCCTTACACGAATTATCTGCCGATCAAGTGGCAGTATTAAGCCAACGAAGTGTGGACTCAGGCATTATAGTTGAAGTCGGGGCACGGGGATTAACGGAGGGGCATTTAGAGAAATACATTGGACTGACTCATCTATTAAAGAGTCGATTGCTGCGGTTTGTGATTGACGCATCCGGCTACGAACCGGTGATTGATGAGGTGGTGGAAATTCTGAGAAATGCAGTACCTGCCTTAACCAAAGCGGGTGTTGTGCTGGGCATTGAAAACCACGACCGGCTGCTGGCCCGTGAATTTGCCAGTATTGTTGAACGAGTGGGTAGTTCACAGGTGGGGATTTGCTTAGACTCCGTCAATTCGATGGGCGCGGGCGAAGGACTGGAAGAGGTCGTCAGAACGCTGGCTCCGTATACCGTCAATCTGCACCTGAAAGACTTTGGCATTCAGCGGCTTCCACACCTGATGGGGTTTCAGATCGACGGTCGTCCGGCTGGTAAAGGAATGCTGAATATTCCCTGGTTAGTGGAGCAGGTCGATCAATACAGTCAGTGCGAAACGGCCATACTGGAGCAATGGGTAGTGCCTGAACCAACAATCGAAGCGACGATTGACAAAGAGAAAGCCTGGGCGGAAGAGAGTGTTAACTATTTGAAAGATAGCAGATTATTTGGTTTGTAGTCAGCCAATTACAAACCACAAACTAAACCAACATGACCAAAATTGCTTTAGTGGGGGCCGGTGGAAAAATGGGGTGCCGCCTGACCGACAACTTCCTGAAACACCCTGAATACGAGGTTTCCTACCTCGAAGTAGCCCTTCAGGGAATCGAAAACCTACGCCAGCGGGGCGTTTCAGTGAGTGACCACGGACCATCCATTGCCAGCGCCGACGTGGTGATTCTGGCCCTGCCTGATGTAGCCATTGGTAAACTGTCGGAGCAGATTATCCCGCAAATGAAACCCGGTTCGCTGGTGCTTACGCTGGACCCGGCGGCTCCGTTAGATGGGGTAATTGCCCATCGCGACGACCTCGGCTATGTAATTGCCCATCCCTGCCACCCATCGGTGTTCAACTGGGAACCCACCGAAGTCGCTTTCCGGGATTTTTACGGCGGCATTTCGGCCAAACAATCCATTGTGGTCGCGCTGATGCATGGCACCGAACACGATTACGCCCTCGGCGAACAAGTGTCGAAGGATATGTATGGCCCCGTGAAAGATACGCATCGCATTACGCTCGAACAGATGGCGATTCTGGAACCGGCGATGGTTGAGACGCTGGCCCAAACCTGTATGGAAGTGGTGAAGGAAGGATACGACAAAATTGTCAGTCTCGGCGTACCGGAAGCAGCCGCCCGCGATTTCGTGCTGGGGCACCTTCGTATTCAGATTGCCGTATTGTTCAAAGAAGTGAACGGAACGTTCTCCGATGCCGCCTATAAAATCTCGAAACGCGCCAAACCCATTCTGTTCCGCGACGGCTGGCAGCGTATTTTCGAGATGGACGACATTCGCGAACAGGTGAAAGATATTACAGCCCGGTAAATTTAGCGTAGCCTGGATGGCTACATTAAACCCTCATGAAAACCCTCATGAAAACCCTCCTCTTACTCACCTCTCTCCTGCTCCTGCAAACGCTCTCGCTGGCGCAGCAGCCCTTCGCCCACGGGCGGCTAAAAGTTTCGGAGAACAAGCGTTATCTGGTTCATCAGGACGGAACGCCGTTCTTCTGGTTAGGCGATACAGCCTGGGAGCTTTTCCACCGGCTCAATCGCGAAGAAGCCGATCAGTACCTGAAAAAACGGGCCGAACAGGGCTTTACGGTCGTTCAGGCGGTTGCCCTTGCCGAGTTCGATGGCCTAAAAGAGCCGAATCCATATGGCGAAACACCTTTACTCAATGACGACCCCACAAAGCCAAACGAAGCCTATTTTAAACACGTGGATTACATCGTGGATAAGGCGGCTCAATATGGGATTGTAATTGGATTTCTGCCAACCTGGGGCGATAAATTGAATAAAATGCAGTGGGGCAAAGGACCGGAAGTTTTCAATACGAACAACGCCCGCACGTATGGCCGTTTTCTGGCTAATCGCTACAAAAACCGAGAGAACATCGTCTGGATTCTGGGGGGCGACCGAAATCCACGAGACGGCTCCGAGGACGTGGCCGTTTGGCGGGCAATGGCCGAAGGTATTCAGGAAGGCGTTGGCGGGGCCGACAAAGCCCTAATGAGCTATCACCCACAGCCTAACGGTCGGGATGCCGGGGCCTCGAAATGGTTTCAGAACGATGGCTGGTTTGATTTCAACATGCATCAGAACGGCCATTGCCGCTTCACGCCCATGTATGACTACATTACAATCTCGTATAAAGAGCAACCGACCAAGCCCACGATGGACGCCGAACCGATTTATGAAGACCATCCGGTGTGCTTCAATGCCAAAGACCTCGGCACCTCCAATGCCTACGATGTGCGGGTGTATGCCTACTTAGACCTGTTCGCGGGCGCACACGGCCACACATACGGTTGCCACGACATCTGGCAGATGTACAGCACGAGTCGTCCGGCGGTCAACGGACCGCATATCTACTGGCCCGAAGCGCTTGATTTACCCGGCGCGAATCAGATGAAATACGTCCGAAAACTGATGACCTCGCGACCTGTGCTCGCCCGCGTTCCCGACCAGTCGCTGATTATTGAAAACAACCTCGACCCGGCAGAACGCATTCAGGCCACGCGCGGGGCCGACTACGCTTTTGTCTACTCGACGGTTGGCAAGCCGTTTACGGTGAATCCGGGCAAGATTTCGGGCAAAACCATCACCGCCACCTGGTTCGACCCCCGCACGGGCAAAACGCAGTCGGCAGGTACGTTCGACAACCAGAAGCCGCAGTCGTTTACACCGCCTAAACAGGGCTACGGGCAGGACTGGGTGCTGGTGCTGGACGATGCCGCCAAAAACCATCCGGCGCTATGATAAACGTTACCTTCCTCCAGATTAGCTATGCCATATCTTGGAGATATGGCATAGCCTACTCAATCTTCCTGATCAGTCTGACGGCCGTTCTCATGAATCCTTTGCCACTCAACGGCCAGCCAGCTCCACCCAATACGCGCCTGCTCACGACCAGCATCCGAACGGGTAACACGGAGGTGTTCTGGATAAATCCAGCTACCGGCGATGCCTTCAACATCACGAAGGCCCCGGCTTCGGAAGAACGGTATCCAGTTTGGTCGCCCGATGGCAAACAGGTAGCGTTCACGTCCAACCGGGCGGGTACGTTCAACTTGTATATCGCCAACACCGATGGCACTAACGTTCAGCAATTGACTACCCAACCAGCTCCGGCGGTCTATTATTTTCCAAGCTGGACTGCCGATGGAAAACAGATCTGGTTTAGTCTGGCCGACGATACCAAAGGCAAAGCCGTCATCGGTTACGTTACGCCCGACGGAAAAACCTACAAAGAAGTGGCAAATGGCCGCGATGGAGTCATTTCGCCCGATGGCAAAACGGTTGCGTTCACCAAACAGGTGGGCAAAGGGTATTGCGTATTTGCGATGAATGCTGATGGCTCGAACGTTCGCCAGCTAACCCAGCACGAAGATGAAATTGGCGCGGTGGCCCCTACCTGGTCGTTCGACGGAAAGCAGATTCTCTATAGCGATCAGGTGGGCGACGCGCTGGAACTGTTCATCTATAACCTCGCTACCAAACAAAGCCGTCAATTAACCTCGCTGGGAAAAATCAGTTCGTCGGGAGGGTGGTCGCCGGATGGAAACTGGGTAACGTTTCGCGTAACGGGCGATGCCTACTGGCGTAACGCCACTGCCCGCGATAAAGCCTATCAGGACAAACAACCCGACAAACGCCCGGTCTGGATGGTCAGCACTGCGCCCGGTTCCACGCCCTTCCTGCTGGAACCCCTGCGCTACCACTGCGCCATCGACGGAAGCCGGGCGGCCTGGATTCCGAACTAGTGAATGGCTCAAACAGGCTCCGGCTGTTTGTTTTCTAATTTACTCAACAAACAGCCGGAGCCTGTTTAAGCCGAATGATGCGCCAACTTATCCAGGAACGAATCTATTCACTAACCCTAACCATCATGCTAATTGGCGTTGGGGCGGCTGTGGTGTTTCCGCAGACGTTCCCGACGTTTGGCAACTGGAGTCAGTTGTTGCTCAATCTGAGTATTGACACCATTGTGGCCGTTGGTATGATGCTCCTATTAGTATCAGGCGTGTTCGATTTATCAGTGGGTTCGGTGGTGGCATTTTCGGGCGGGTTAGCTGCTTATGCCATGATGACATTCGGCTGGCCGGTGCCTTTGGCCTTGCTGCTGGCGCTGTCTGTTGCGGGGCTGATTGGAGCCATTAACGGCTACCTCATCGCCTACCAGAGCATTAACCCCATGATTCAGACCTTAGCCATGATGGGCATTGTGCGCGGAGGAGCCTTGTTAGTGAGCGGATCGGGGATTCAGAACCTCCCCTACTGGTTCAATGCGCTGAGTCAATCTCGGTTGTTGGGTGTGCAGATGCCGGTCTGGTATATGCTGCTAACCGTAGCTGTATTTGCGTTTCTGATGAACAGAACCGTCTTTTTCCGGCGCTATTATTACATTGGCGGCAACGAACGGGCGGCCGATTTGTCGGGCATTCGCGTCCGGCAGATGAAGCTCTGGGGCTTTGTGCTCACGTCATTGCTGGCGGGTGTGGCTGGTATTTTACTGGCTTCCCGATTGGGTACGGCCCTGCCCACTGCCGGTCGAGGGCTGGAACTTCGCGTGATTACGGCGGTCATTCTGGGCGGTGCCAGTTTATCGGGCGGACATGGCAAAATCGTGGGTGCGCTGCTCGGAGCCTTGTTTATGGGTTTAGTGAGCAATATTATGGTGCTGGCTCGTGTGTCGGGCTACTGGCAGGAAATTATTCTCGGCCTGATTTTGATTGTGGCTGTCTGGACCGATAAAGTGTTGCAGAAGCGGATAGTATGATGGCTCGAACAGGCTTTGGCTGTTCGAGCCTAAAACCTAAACCCATGAAAAACATCATCCTGACTCTCTTAACCCTGGCTTCATGCCAACTTCCTCCCCGGCAGGCCACCACGACTAGCGCACTGAATATAGCCACTGAGTCCACAACATCGGGCATGCAGGAAGAATATGTGATGGTCACAACGGCCGTTACGATGCCAATGTACGTAAACCATGACCAGGCTACTTTCCGGCGGTGGGGTCGTGAGCACGGGGTGAAAGTTTCTATTCTCGGCCCGGCTGAGTGGGATGTGCCGACCCAAATCAACGTCATCGAAGAAGTGATTGGAACGCGCCCATCGGGGCTACTTATCAACGGCACCGATCCTGCCATTGGCCCCGTCATCGACAAGGCCGTAGCGGCTGGCATTCCCACAGTCGTCTATGATTCCGACATTCCGAACGCCAAACGGCACGCGTTCTTAGGCACCGACTGGTACGAAATTGGGCAGATGCAGGGCCGTGAGATGGTGCGATTACTGGGCGGCAAAGGCAAAATTGCCTACATGGGTATTCTCGGCCTGACCAATATGGAAGCGGGTTTCCGGGGTCTGCTGGATGCTATTAAAGAGTATCCTGGCATTGAAGTCGTCGGGAAATTCGACGACAAAGCCAATGTAGAGGAAGCCGCCCGGATCACCTCCGACCTGCTGGCTGCTCACCCCGATCTGGCGGGTCTTTGCGGCTTCGACTCCAATTCCGGGCCGGGTATGGGGCTGGCCGTAAAAGAAGCAAATCGAGCGGGCAAGGTAAAAATTACGACCGTCGATTGGGAGCCGGAACACCTGCAACTCGTGCGGGAAGGCGTCATTCAGATGCTGGCGGGTCAGAAACGCGAGCTCTTTACCTGGTATGGTGCCCAGTTTCTCTACGACATGGTTCACCAGACGAACCGGCTCTCGGCCAACGATGCTCAGGCGGGCATTACCAACCTGCCTACTGCCGTCAACACGGGACTATTGCGGATTACGAGAGAAAACGTAAATGAGTTTGTGAACCGGCCAGCGCAGTAGACGGTATAGATATGCCATAACTCAGAGTTATGACATATCTATACCCTGATTACAACGTCACTGGCTCTTCTTTCTCGTCGTAAAACAGGTAATTCAACAGGTCGCAGTAGGGTTTGATGATGCGGCAACCCCGCACAACTTCATCGGCGAAACCCGGTTTCAGCACTTCCTTATCCGTGTAGCGGTGCATGAAAAATAGCTCTTTCCGGCGGAGCAGGTCGATTTCGGGATGGTCGGCGGGGTAGCCTTTGGGCATCACTTTTAAGGTTTCACCGTGTGCTTCCGGGAAATACGCTTTAAACTCATCGGCTTCGATGATGTCTTTTAATTCCTGAACATTGTAATCCACTTCCTGGCGGAATTTGGCCAGATTCGCCGGTGTGGGTTGCCACATCCCCGCGCCCAGAAACGATTGGTTATCGGGCTGAATATGCACGTAATAATCAATCCGTCCCGAATGACGCCCACCGGGACCGATGGCAAAGGCCAGATTAGATTTATACGGGGCCTTGTCTTTCGAGAACCGGATATCGCGATTAATCCGAAAGATGCAGTCTTTAACGGCGGTGTTGGCTAAGGGTTCGAATGGACTAAGACCCGCCAGCACCCGCTCGACCACACCACAGAGTTCGGCTTTGGCGGCATCGTAGCGGGATCGATTCGCCTGAAACCAGTCCCGGTTGTTGTTTTGAACAAGGTCGCGCATGAACGCCAGCGTAGGCGCAGTAAAGGCAGTTTTGGGGGCAGCTTTTGTTGGCATAACTACCCAAAGATAGGCAAAAATGGAACGCGGATTTTTATGATTCGTAGGATTTAAAATGATCTTAATTAATCCTACGAATCATAAAAATCCGCCGGGGCCGCCCGTGCGGTTCCATATTAATTCGCACCAAAAAGCTGCCGTTTAAACTGGCGGGGGCAAACGTGTTCGACCGACCTAAACGCATTACTGAAGTGGGTCAGGCTGTTAAAGCCCGATTCGTAGCAGGCATCGGTAATGCTTTTGGCCGGATTGCTCAAGATGGTTTTGGCCCGGCGGATGCGCTCGTTCAGGATGAACTGCGCGGGCGATACCCCCAGTTCACTTTTGAACAGCCGGAAAAAGTGGGATTTAGACAGACAGGCCTTGTCACATAGCTCATCGACCGACAGGCCCCGGGTCAGATTCTCCCGAATATACCCGATAACGAAAGCCAGCCGATTGGTTGTAAGGTGCTGACTCGTTTGCTGCAACAGGCCCGTGCGAACCTGCGTTTGCGATAGCCTGACGATTAGTTCGCGCAGGGTATTTTTGATAAAGAACGGCTTGAAGGGATTATTCTCCCGAAATAACCGAATCAGCTTGTCGATCAGCGACGTGATTTCAGGATCATTCTGCAATAAGTAATTCTCGGTGTTCAACTGCCACTGGTCTGAGGCTTCCGCACGCGGCACCTGCTCATTAAGTTCGGCGACGGTTTCGCGGATAAATTCGTCTGAAATCGTCAGGGCTAAGCAGCGTGTTGGGTTGTTGAGGGTTGCATCAGGAAAGTCAATCTGCATCAGCCGGTCGGATGGCAGCAACAGTGATTCGCCTGGCCGATAATTGAAGGGGTCCAATTCGCGCAGGTGCATTACTTTCCGGCCAGATAGCATGCTCGTCATCACGGGTGCGTTGAACCGCAACGAGATCAGATTAGCCTGCTGAAACGTCTCATACAGATGCAGTTCGGCTTCGTCGTGGCTCAATGTCAGTTTATTCTCCACCAGCGTATCTAACCGAGCACCCCACGCACTAATGGCTTCGTTCTCAACAGTTTTCCCGTTTTTTCTCATGAGATTAGGAATGGGATGATTTCGTAAGTATTTGAGAGGATAACGCAATTACGCTTGTACAATTACGGCAAAATTTGTGAAAAAACGAATCAATCACTTAAAACTCTCTCACAGATGCAAACTGCTGAAGCACCGAGCCGGATTCTGGACCGACCGATGTTCAAAACCCAGTATGAGAACTACATTGGTGGCAAATGGGTAGCCCCAGTGGATGGCGAATATTTTGCCAACCATTCCCCGATGGACGACAGTCTGATTGCCCGTGTCCCCCGCTCGAAAGCCGCCGATATTGACCTCGCCCTCGATGCCGCCCACAAAGCATTTCCGGCCTGGTCGCGCACCTCGGCTACGGAACGAAGCAATATGCTGATTAAAATTGCTGAAGTTATCGAACAGAATCTGGAGTTTCTGGCCCGCGTGGAAACGGTGGAAAATGGAAAAGCCGTTCGCGAAACAATGGCCGCCGACTTGCCCTTAGTGGTCGATCACTTCCGGTATTTTGCGGGGGTTATTCGGGCCGAAGAAGGCAGCATGACCGAGCTGGATGCCGACACGGTATCGCTCATTGTGAAAGAACCCATTGGGGTGGTGGGCCAGATTATCCCCTGGAATTTTCCGTTGCTAATGGCCACCTGGAAGCTGGCCCCAGCGCTGGCGGCTGGTTGCTGCGTGGTCATGAAACCCGCCGAGCAAACGCCTACGTCCATCCTGATTCTGATGGAACTGCTCGAAGGGCTGATTCCGCCGGGCGTGGTCAACATCGTCAACGGATTCGGGCCGGAAGCGGGCAAACCTTTAGCACAAAGCAAACGGGTGGCCAAAGTGGCCTTTACAGGCGAAACCACCACCGGGCGACTCATTATGCAGTATGCTTCCGAAAACCTGATTCCGGTCACGATGGAACTGGGCGGCAAATCGCCAAACGTGTTCATGGAATCCATTGCCGATGCCGACGATGAGTTTTTCGACAAGTGCGTGGAAGGCGCGGTAATGTTTGCGCTGAATCAAGGCGAAATCTGCACCTGCCCGTCGCGGTTGCTCATTCACGAACGAGCCTACGACCGGTTCATCGAACGGGTTATCCAGCGTACTAAGGCCATCAAAGTCGGCCACCCACTCGACCCCGAAACCATGATGGGTGCTCAGGCCAGCAACGACCAGTACGAAAAGATTCTGTCGTACATCGACATCGGCAAGAAAGAAGGGGCCGAAGTGCTGACCGGCGGGGGGCCGGCCAAATTAAACAGTGGCCTGGAAAACGGCTACTATATTGAGCCGACCATTTTCAAAGGCCATAACAAAATGCGGGTGTTTCAGGAAGAAATCTTTGGCCCGGTCGTCTCAGTAGCAACGTTTAAAGATGCCGACGAAGCGGTTGCTATGGCTAATGACACGCTCTATGGCTTGGGAGCGGGTGTGTGGACGCGCGATGCCCACGAACTGTATCAGGTGCCGCGCCAGATTCAGGCGGGCCGCGTGTGGGTGAACTGCTACCACAACTACCCGGCTCACGCGCCCTTTGGCGGCTACAAGAAGTCGGGCTTTGGGCGGGAGAATCACCACATGATGCTCAACCACTATCGCCAGAGCAAAAACCTGCTGATTTCGTACAGTAAAAGTAAACTTGGATTCTTTTAGTCAATTGTGAATGAGCGAATGATAGAATGAGTGAATAGCTGACGCGCACTTTTTCATTCGCTCATTCACTCATTCTATCATTCACAATTGAAAACCCGCATCGACCTCACACCGGCGGCTGCCGAAGTTATTAATAAACTCAGGGCACAGCATGGGCCGCTGATGTTTCACCAGAGTGGGGGCTGCTGCGATGGCTCCTCCCCCATGTGCTATGCCGTTGGCGATTTCATCATCGGCTCGTCGGATGTGTGGCTGGGCCAGATTGATGGCTGCGACTTCTGGATGGCAAGCGATCAGTTTGAGTACTGGCAACACACGCACCTGACTGTGGACGTTACCCCCGGGCGCGGGGCCAGTTTCTCGCTCGAAATTCCAATGGGGGTTCGGTTCCTTATCCGGTCGCGGCTGTTCGAGCCAGACGAGATGGAAAACCTCACGCCCGTCCATGTCGGGCCGATGGAGGAGGTTTAGATAAGCCAAATCACCCCCAATCCTCTGAAGGGGGCTTAGCTCCCTAACGGAATAATCCCCCTTCAGGGGGTTGGGGGTAAATCAGTAAAACAGGTAAAAAAGCACTCATTGCGGCTTCTGATTCGGTATTACGAATCAGAAGCCGCAATGCCATTTTCGCCCACCCGCCGGGATTTCCTTAAACAATCGTCATTAAGCAGCCTGGCGCTGCTGCACCCACTCACCGCTCCGCCTTCGCCGGAAAACGAGAAGTCTGTTTACGCTATTTCTCAAGTGCCGGTCCTGGCCAATGCCCGGCTCGATTTATCGCCTGCCCGCTGGGTGTGGTATCCCATGAATCGGTGTCTGCAAAATACGGTGGTGCTCTTTCGGAAAGAAATCACGCTATCCGACAAACCGACCAAAGCAACGGGATTTCTGCTGGCCGATAGCCGCTATCAGTTATTTGTGAACGGCCAGCGCGTGCAGTTTGGGCCTGCGCCCTCAGACCCACGCTGGCCCGAAGCCGACCCGATGGACCTGACCGCACTGCTCAAACCGGGCCGAAATGTGATTGGCGTGCAAGTGCTGTATTACGGACAGGGCGATGGCACCTGGCCCGTCGGTCGACCCGGCTTACTGTTTAATCTGTCGGTTCAGGGAAATAGCGGGCAGTCGATTGCGGTGCTGTCGGATAGTAGCTGGCAATCGCACGTAGCGCGGAGCTGGCGACCGGGGCAATACAAACGCTGGTATCTACGGGCATTTCAGGAAGAGTTCGATGCCCGACTGTATCCCTACGGCTGGAGCGAATCAAGTTACACGCCCAAACCTGCCGACTGGGTGCCGGTGCAGGTGTTTGACGCCAAAGCCAACCTGCCGTCGCTGAGCGTTGGCCCCACCGAATACCAGACCGACGTGTACGGCGTCATTCCCAATACCTGGTTTACGGAGCGGTCGGTGCCGATGGTGCAGGAAACGCTTGTCCCCGCCAAACGGCTGGCCGAATCGCTGACCGTTCAATGGCTACGGCCCAGCGCCGACTATTTTGAGTTTGTCTCGCCCAATTCGTTCACTATCAACAGGAACAGTCCGGTGCTGGAAACATCGGGTAGCTGGAAAACAACGCTTCCGGCTGGCAATGCCGTAGCCCTGACCTTCGAGTTTGAGCAGCAGTCCGTCGGGTTTCCCTATTTCACCATCGACGCTCCGGCCGGAACAACCATTGAACTCATGGTGCAGGAAGCCCATAAAGTAGGGGGCGAGCCGTTGCTGAACACCAAGTTTCATTCCTGGACGCGGTTTATCTGCCGCGAAGGTATTAACCGTTTCGAGACGTTCGATTATGAGTCGTTTCGGTGGCTGCAACTGCACATTCACGGCGCGGATGGAGCCACCGTAACCGTGCGCGATGTGGGGATGCGTCGGCGGCAGTATCCCTGGCCCAACAGGCCGCAGGTTGAGTGCGCCGATGCGAAAATTCAGAAAGTGCTGGAAGCATCCATCAATACCCTCCACAATTCGGCGCAGGAAACCGTTGTGGATGGCATGGCTCGCGAACGCCAGCAGTATAGTGGCGATGCGGGGCACCAGTTTCATGCCCTTCAGTATACTTTCGGCGATACGAAACTGCATCGACGGTTTGCCAATACGTTTAGTCAGGGCTTAACCAAAGACGGCTATTTTCTGGATTGCTGGCCCGCCTACGACCGACTGGCGCGGCTCGTTGAACGGCAGTTGGACATTTCGCAATGGGGGCCACTGCTCGACCACAGCGTGGGCTTCAACTTCGACTGCTGGTATTACTACCTCTACACGGCCGATCTGGCCGGGCTGACGGAGGTGTTTCCCCGGCTCGTTCGGTTCTACCAGTACCTGATAAGCATTCGGGATAAAAACGGACTGTTGCCTGTCGAAAATCTGGCTATAACCGCCGTCTGGATTGACCACAGTGCCTACGAGCAACAACGACATAAGCAGTGTGCGTTTACACTCTATGCAGCCGCCATGCTCGAAAACGCTTTTGCGCCTTTGTGCCAGGCTTTCGGCGAAACAGCGTTAGCCAAACAGGCTACGGCGTCGGGCGTTGCGCTGCGGCAGGCGGCTATCCGGCAGTTCTGGGACAGCACCCGACAGGTTTTCGTAAACAACAAACCCTGGTTAGCCGAGGATAAAAAAGCCCGGCTGTGCGACCGTTCGCTGGCAACGGCTATTCTCTTCGACCAATGTCCGGGTGGCCCGTCGGCGGCTGCCGTGAGTGCATTGGCCGACGTACCCGCCGATATGGGTCTCTCCTACCCGGCCAACGCCAATTGGCGATATTGGGCGCTGGCAAAAGCCGGGCGGGTACAGCCCATCCTGGACGACCTCCGAACGCGCTGGTACGACATCGAATCCGTAGTCGAAAACAATACGCTGGGTGAGTGGTGGCATTTAGAACCCGACACGGGCAAGCAATGGAGTCACTGCCCGGTGGCGCCCCTGTTTGTGCTCTACATGAACATCGCGGGCATTGCGCCTACCCAGCCTGGTTTCCGAAAAGTGCAGATACGCCCGCAGTTGGGCGACCTGTCCAGTTTGCAACTAACAGCCTTTACGCCACAGGGGCCTATCCAGTTCGAGGCAGAAGGCTCATTGGGCAACCGTCGCGTTACCATAACCGCATCAGCAGGCAGTGGAGCCGCTTTGGTTGTTCCAAAAAGCGAAAAAATACCCTTACCGATGATCGGCCCGCTGCCGGGCGGACTAATGCGCTATCAGCTTCCGGCTGACCGACCGACAACGGTTGTTCTACGGGCGGTTTAGTGTTCTAACGGCTTATTTAGTCAGGCAGAATGAGCGTCTTACTTTTTTAAATAACACCCTCACTTTCAGCTTGCTTTATTGATATCCTCTCTATATATTCGATTGGATATTCACTAAACGCTTATCGGTATGAATCTATTAAACCGCATCGAACATTGGGGTGATACGCATCATCCTGCCTGGACCGATGCCCTGCGAATCGTGCTGGGCATAATTCTGGTGCTGAAAGGCATCAGTTTCATTAGTGATACAGCCTATCTGAAACAATTGGTTGGCGGTGTGCATTTTGGGCTTTTCTCCGTAATGGCCGTCCATTATGTAGCCTTCGCACACCTGATGGGTGGCTTCCTGATTATGCTGGGTTGCCTGACACGTTTGATGTGTATTATTCAACTGCCTATTCTGGTAGCTGCGGTTTTTTTCGTGAATATCCGTCAGGGATTCTCAACGCTCAACTCTGAATTGTGGTTATCGCTTATCGTTCTGGCACTCCTGCTTGTTTATGTTGTCCTCGGGTCCGGCAGGTTTTCAATGGACGAATATGTGAAACAACATAGTCATTAGTCTGAACCAGGATTTTAACAGGATTGAAAAGATTTACAGGATTTCCTTATAACTCCCATCTTGTAAATCTTTTCAATCCTGTTAAAATCCTGGTTCAGGCTTGTTCAGAAAATATACCGAATCTGGCACCAGGGAATTTCTTCGCGCACCAACTGAGTAAACACCTCAATCATTTTGCGCTTCAATTGGTGGTTATAGCGGATGTTCCAGCCACCATACTGGCTGACCTTACTCTCCTGTAATTCTGGCACCCACAGCAATTCTTCGGCCTTTGGATTAATGGCTAAGTTGGCCTGATGCTGCCACTGGTTGTGGGTCAGAAAAATAACCTCACATTTAAGCTGCGCCCGAGCGTCGGGGCGCAGGGCCGCGTCGAGCTGGCGAAAGAGTTCGCGATAGTCGTTGCGCCAGGCTTTCCGGTCGCCATCGGGACCACTATAGACGATGACGGGCGAAAAATTGACGTGAACTTCATAACCCGCGTCGTAAAAATCATTGATAGCAGCAATCCGTTTCTCAATGCTGTCGGTGCGAACATCCACTAACTTACTAATGTGCCCCGGCATCAGGCTGAAGCGTATCCGTACTTTGCGTTGCGGATCGAAGTTCAGCATGGCCGGGTTTACAAACTTAGTCGCGAAGGTGGCTTTGGCGCGTGGATGGTCGCGGTAGAACTCAAACACTTGCCGAATGCCATCAGTAAGGTCATAATCGATTGATATATCGGAATTGCAGCCAATGTCATACGTCCAGAACGTTGGGTCGGTCTGGTTAGCGGGTTTGGGCCAGGACAGCGTATGCACATGGGCGTCAATGCTCGCCATGTTTTCCTCTATGTTGGTGAAAAGCGTGATGGGGTTGACGGTTTTATGCCGGTCAACGTAGCAGTACGCACAGCCCCCAAAACAACCGTTAGCCAAGCTCGGGGCAATGTAATCCGAACTCCGCCCGCTCCATTTAATGTCCTGTGTTTTCAGCTTCCCCAACACCAGCACATCAGACTTTACCTTAAAATGATTCATGCCCAATTCAGGCAGGCGATTATGCTGCTTCACCTCAAGTGCTTCGGCCTTGGGGAAGTTGCCCACTACGGCTTTGCCCCGGTCGTTGAGCGCGTCGGCGGTGTAAAGGATAATATTTGGATTGAAATCGGGCATACGTTCAGCGTTGAGTTTTCCCATAAGATTAACATCATACAAACGGACAAGGTTCATTTACAAGTTCAGCTAAATCTCTGATAGTCAGAGATTTTATGCATGAATCAGGAAGACAGTCAAGTGAAGTCCCGTAGGAATAAAACCGTAATAATAAAGCAGCTTGCTACGAGCTTGACTATCAATTACAATTCCGTATTGAAAGAAAAAAGCTGTACTTTCGTTACGTTATATCTTCTCAAACATAGCGCATGAATTTTCGGCGAATTTCTTGTTTAACGGGCTGTATGGTTTTCGTTTTAGCTATCCAAAGTCAGGCGCAGACTACTCCCACTGATTTGCGAATCCAAGGCCCATCAGGCACTGCGATTACCATAACGCCCCCCGAATTTGGGAAGTTGCCGCACATTGAACATCGGGCTAAAGACCACGACGGGCAGGAGCATACCTACACCGGCGTACCGCTCTCGTCGTTGCTCCAGCGGGTTGCTGCGCCCATGAGTGGGCAACTTCGGGGTAAAGCACTGGCAAGTTACCTGCTGGTGAGCGCTACCGATGGCTACAAAGTTGTGTTTGCCTTGCCTGAACTGGATTCCTTATTCGCCAAACAGGTTATTTTCTTAGCCGATCAGCGCGATGGAAAACCGCTTCCGCCCGAACAAGCCCCTTACCGGATTGTGGTGCCGCAGGAAACCAAACAGGCCCGCTGGGTGCGCCAGGTAACGATGCTGAAAGTGCAAAGCGCGAACGAGTGATGTCAAACAATGGAACGCGGATTTGTATGATCTAAAAAGATTTTTCATCTGTATTAATCATAAAAATCATACAAATCCGCGTTCCATTGTTCCATCAAACTCAATCCGAAACTCGGTCCAGCCATCCTGGTTGGTTTTGAGCGAAAACGGGAACTGGTGGTTAAGCAGGATTTCGCGGGTGAGCGTCAGGCCAATGCCCTGCCCGTCGGCTTTGGTGCTGTAGAAAGGGTTGAACAAGTTGGTCGCCACATCGTCGGGAATAGGCTGACCGTTGTTACGAATAAGCAATGTCGCAGGCGTGCTGATGACCTGCACGCGCTGCCCCGGTTCGCAGGCTTCAATCGCATTTTTCACGACATTGAGCAACACCTGCTCCATCTGTTCAACATCCACAAATCGAAGATTGGTCTCGCCGGTCCTGACGTTCAACTCAATCCCTTTTCCCTCGGCCTGAGGCTGCATCAGGCGGGCCACGTTGCGGACAATGTCGTTCATATCGGCCAACCGCTGTTGGGGCTGGGGTAAGCGCACGATGTCGGCGAAACGGCGCATAAACAGGTTCAGGCGGTTGTTACGTTCGATAGCTACCTGAACTGCACTCTGCACATCAGGTTCGTTTACATACGCCTGTGTAATGTCAAGAATGGAATTAACGGCCCCAATGGAGTTGTTGACTTCGTGGGCCATCATCCGAATCACTTTGCTATAGGCTTTCTTCTCAGTAGCCAGAATTTCAGGAGTCAATTCTTCAATAATCAGAAACGACCGCCGGAAGCCCCGATTCATGAAATTGGCCCGCAGCACCTTATAGGTCTCTATGCCATTGGGTTTCATTATCCGCGATTCGCCGTCGGTCAGGTCGGCCACTTGCGCCAGCAGCGAATAACCCAAGTCAGCTAAGGGTTTACCAACAACGTCGTCGGGCTGTACTGACAGCAGTTGACTCGCCCTCGGATTGACCGATGCGATGCGTTCATCAAAATCAAAAATAAGGATGGCGATGGGGGCCGCTTCGATGAGTTTGTTCAGGAAAAACTGTTGCTCGACCTGCCGGGTGCGTTCCTGCCGAAGCTGGTCGATCATGAGGTTGTAGACTGTTATCAGTTCATCCACTTCCTGGTTGCCCGTCTGCACGAACTTCACCGTAAAGTCTTTATCCCGAATGGCTTCAATTCCCGACGCAATGAATTCTGACGGTTGCTGAAATTGCCGGTAAATACTGACAGCGACGTAGATAGACAGCAAAAGCCCAATCTCGCTGACAATAAACCACAGTTTATCCTGCCGCAAGACCAAAAACAGCAGCACCGTAATGGCCAGGTGAACGGCAATGATGTAGAGGAGGTATCGAGTACGAAAGTTAAGATGCATGGGTGGCTGGCAAATAGGCCGATGGAATTATCAGCCCACAAATTTATTTGTGGGTCAACAAAAATGGGCCAGCCAAAAAACAACGGTTTTAACCGTTTGGCAAAAGCCCACTATTCGAAAATGTCATTAAAACGACAAACGAAAATGGATGTTACCCGCCAATTACCCACAAATAAATTTGTGGGCTGATAATGCTCACATCCAATGCCTATTCCTCGGCATACGGAATCCCAAATTTCTCCAGTCGGCGGTAGAGCGCAAAACGGGTGATGCCCAATGCCCGCGCTACTTTCGCTACCCGATTTTGGTGAAACGTCATTGCCTGCTGAATCATCTGGTATTCCATCTCTTCCAGTGTCATGCTGCCAACCTGGGGCAAAGGGGATTGAGCAGAGGGCAAAGAGGCTGGAGCTTGGGGGAGATTTCGCTCGAAATCGTCTGGCTGGAGTTCGTCGTTTGGCGACAGGAGAATGGTACGCTCAACTACGTTCTTGAGTTGCCGAATGTTACCCGGCAAAGGCAGATTTTTCAGCCATTTTCGGGCCGATGCACTCACGCGTAAATCGGGCCGGTTGTAGATGGTTTTCAGATTGTTGACAAAATAGTTGACTAACAACGGAATGTCGCCGGGTCGTTCGCGCAGGGCGGGCAATCGAACGGTAATGAGGTTAATTCGATAGAATAAATCTTCGCGAAACTGCCCCTTGCCGACCATTTCTTCGAGGTTGCGGTTGGTGGCGCAGATGACTCGCACGTCTACCGTTCGGGACTTGCTGCTCCCTAACGGCTCGAACGTCCGATCCTGCAACACGCGCAGGAGCTTGACCTGACTGGAAGGGTCGAGATCGCCGATTTCGTCTAAAAAAATGGAGCCTTTGTTAGCCAGTTCAAAGCGGCCCACACGGTCGGTTTTAGCATCGGTGAAGGCTCCGCGTACATGCCCGAAGAGTTCGCTTTCAAACAGGGAACTGGAAATACCGCCGAGGTTCACTTTTACGAAAGGCTGGCGTTTGCGTCGGCTATTCTGATGAATGGCTTCGGCAATAAGTTCTTTCCCCGTACCGCTTTCGCCCGTAATGAGCACGGGCGCATCGGTGGGCGCTACGCGACCAATGGTCGTTAATACGTCCAGTAAATTCGCGTCCTCACCAATTATATTATCGAACTGGAACTGCTGGTCGAGCTTACGCCGACCGGGCGAGGCTACGGCTGGCTGTGCCAGGTTCAGCGCCGTGCGAACCGATTGCACAAGGTAGTCGTTCTGCCACGGTTTAGTAATAAAATCTTTTGCTCCGGCTTTCATGCCTTCCACGGCAAGGTCGATGCTGCCCCAGCCCGTAATCAGAATGACCGGCACATTAGGCAACCGCTCCCGAATTCGACGCAGCAAGCGCAGCCCATCATCGCCGGATGTATCGACCGAAAAGTTCATATCGAGCAGAATCACCTCCGGCGTTTCCTCGGCCAGCACCTCAAACGTCTCAAATGGGCCATCGGCTGAGCGCACAGCAAAGCCTTCCTTTTTAAATAATAAGGAAAGCGATGTTTGAATGGCAATATCGTCGTCGATGATGAGGAGCATGGGGTTTAATGGATAATGTAAAATGAATAATGGATAATTAGCCAAACAGATGCCCGCGAATTAACTGTTTTTCGCCTGTCCTTATTCATTTTATATTATCCATTATTCATTAATTTTATTCTTCGTGCAACGCCACCGCCGGTTGAATCAACGCGGCTTGTCGGCTGGGAAATAAGGCGCAGATTGTAACGATCAGGTAAATAATCAACGTAGCAATACCGATGGCCGTTATATAGACGCCCGACCTCATATCAAACACATTCAGTAGGGGGAACTGGGCGGCAAAAAGCAGACCGATAAACAACGCGAACGTAGCCAGTACCCAGATTTCGCCGATGAACTGGGTCGAAATGCCGCCCCCGGTAGCGCCCAGCGCCCGGCGTAGGCCAATTTCGCCCCGGCGTTTGGCAATGCTCAGATTCAGTACGCCAAACAATCCCAACGCTACGTTAATTAGCAGGAAACCCGACACAATGGAGGCAATGATTACCGGCACGAGCACTAAATTATGCTGGTTCTTCCGCGAGTCGGTCAGGTAATCGACCTCCACGCTCCAGCCTTTCACCATCGTGGCAATATCCCTTACCACGTTGGCTTCAAATACCGCATCCGTTCCGGGTTTTACTTTAATCAGGATCTTGTTGGTCCAGGAATCATTCGCTTTTACTAACTCGAAATAGGCCGGTTTATTGGTCATAAATTCACCCTTTGCTTTGAAATTTTCAATAACGCCAACTACCTTGAACCGCTCGCTCACGACTCTTCCAAGCGGGTTTTCGTCGCCAAATAAACCTTCCTTTGCCTTCTGATTAATGACAATCGGTGTGAATTTACCCACGCTGTCGGCATTTTGGTACCAGTTTCCGGCCGTTATAGGCATCTGCAGCGTTCTGGCAAAATCCGCATCGGTAACGTAATTATCAGCAAGCACATTTCGCTTATTGTAGCCAAGATCGTTATTCATCTGATTGGCTGAAAACGGAAAGTTACTGCTCATCCGCGAAACGGATTGTACGTCAGGATAGGCTTTCAGTCGCTGCATGATCCGTTGCAGTTTATCGGCTACTTCCGTAGTATCCTGGTTTCTGTCCAGGCCAATCGCCCAAACATTTTCGTAGGAGAAACCCAATGGCTCCCGGTAATTCCCGACGTTCACCACCAGCAGGGTAGCCAAACCAAACAGTACCATAAACGAAGCCCAAATTTCCACGATCAGCAGCATATGGGCCTTCTTCTTGTTCCAGATGAGTTTAAAGAGATGTTGTAGCATAATAATGTTGAATGAGTGAATGATAGAATGAGTGATAAGAAGATGCTATTGCTTATTCTTATTCACTCATTCTATCATTGAAAATTAAGCTTTAAGTGCTTCGGCGATGGTTAGTTTCGACATACGTAAGGCGGGTAATACGCCCGAGAGAAATCCAAATACGAGACAAACGAGCAGACTGATCACGAAGACACTGAGGTTGATGGTCAGGTCGGCATAGGCAATCCAGCCGCTGCTGTTAATGAAGTAAATAACCACCAGTGTCAGCAAGAGGGCAATGGCACCACCAATGAGCGTAATGAAAATATTCTCGACGAGAAACTGCCAGACCAGCGTTCGGACGGGGGCGCCGAAGGCTTTGCGGATGCCGATTTCCGATGCCCGTTCCATAATCCGGCTGACGTTCACGTTCACTAAGTTGATGGCCGGTAAACCCATCAGCATGAACAGCACAAAGAAAATGATGCCGAAGAAAACCGCTTTCAGACCCGGGCCGCCATCCAGAATTGGCCCGATGAACGTTTCCACATAAGGTTCAGGAGCAACTTCCAGTGTGGTATACTTAAACCCACCCTGCATACCCGGCAACGGAATGCGGCTAACTCGATTTTGAAACTCTTCCTGTATGGCCGCAAAGTCTGCTTTTTGTTTGGCGAGTATGATACTCACAAAACCACCCCGCATGCCGCCCTGCTGGTAGTTGCTCTTAGGCGCGGTGTACGGAAAATACACGTCGGCATACGAAAACGGGCGCGTCGCCGGACTACCTTTCACAACGCCGATCACTTTGTAGTTGATGTTTTCAATGTCGATTGTCTTTCCAACCACCGACTCGTCCGCGTCGTCGAAGTACTGCTTTTTCAGATCGTCGTTGATGACCGCCACGTGCTCACCATTCGCGATGTTCTGCTCGTTGTAGGGTTTTCCTTCCAGAAACTCAAACGCCATGACGCGCCAGAAATCGGCATCGGTAAACTTGGTGTTGAGTTTTATTTTTTGCGAACCAACATACGCGTTTGACGTATTGAACATGGTACAGATCGCGACACGTTCGGGCGTTTTGAGGGTTTTGGCAAAATCCGTCAGAAATCTAAAGCTCATGGGCCCCGAATTCCGCCCCGTTTGTGCCGAATCGCGTTGTACCATCTGCATAATGTAGAGCGACCGGTCCCTCTGGGTTTCGGGATAATGCCCCCCAAAGAGATGATCCAGAAACGAGGTCAGCACCATCAGCACGGTCAGCGTAAGACTGATGCCGAAGAGCGTAATGAAGGTATAGAACGGGTGCCGCAGCAACACCTTCCAGGCGATTTTGATGTAGTTTATTAGCATGGTCAATTTTGAATGATAGAATGAGCGAATGGTAGAATAGCTGATGCGAAATCACTCACTCATTCTATCATTCGCTCATTCAAATTTATAACACCTGCGTTCCGTCGAACAACCGCACTAACCGATGCGTGCGTTTAGCCATTTGCTCGTCGTGCGTAACCATCACAATGGTAGTACCCTCGTCGTTGAGTTGCTGGAGGATGTTCATGATTTCGTTGCCCATCGCGCTGTCGAGGTTGCCGGTCGGTTCGTCGGCCAGAATAATGTCGGGATTGCCCACGATGGCGCGGGCAATGGCAACGCGCTGTTTCTGCCCCCCCGATAGCTGCTTTGGAAAGTGTTTCATTCGGTTGCTCAATCCCACTTTCACCAATGCCTCTTTGGCGTAGTCCTGACGCGGCTTGCCGTTAGTCGACCGATACAACAGCGGAATCTCGACATTATCCAGCACCGATAAGTCGTTGATGAGATGAAAGCTCTGGAAAATGAAGCCAATTTTCTGGTTCCGCAACCGGGCCAGTTCCTTATCGCGGTATTGCGTCACGGCCTGTCCGTCAAGCTGAACGGTCCCTTTCGAGGGTTCATCGAGCAGGCCCATCACGTTCAGCAGCGTACTTTTTCCGCAACCGCTCGGGCCCATGATGGAGATAAATTCACCTTTCTGAATATCCAGGTTGATGTTGTTCAGGGCCAGCGTTTCGATGGTGCTGGTGCGGTACACTTTTTCGATGTTTTTGAGAGTTATCATGGCAGTTGTGGCAATGAACAATGAAAAATTTATAATGAATAATGAGGTTCAAATGGGTATTCGATTTCCCCAAGGCACTCATTCTACATTATTCATTTGATTTTCTGGTTTGTTTCAAAATCGTATAAGGTCAGTAGCCGCAATGTGTAATACGCCTGCCAGTAGTCGCGCAGGGCGAGTATGGCATCGCGCCGGGCGCGGTCTTTCTCCTGAGTGGCAATACCTAAATCCGTCACGCTGAGATCACTGAGTTTAAAGCGGTCCTGCGCGATCTGGTAGCGACTCTGACCAATCTGATCGGCTTTTTCGGTGAGTAGTACCTGTTGCCGAAGCATCTGCAGGAGCGTTACCTGCGTGAAAATCTCCTGCTCGAAGGTTAGTTTGTCCTGCTCTACCGATTGTTGAGTGAGTTCGCGGTTGGCCTTTGCCGTTTCGACCAGCGCCTGCGCCCGGCCCCAGGTCATAATGGGTAGTGTAAACTGGAGCGATACATATTCGCGGTTCTGCGGACGCACGTACACATCGCCCAGATTTGGCCCCTGATTCGACAGCCCGTAACCGGCTGTTAATGTGGCGTTCAGGCCATTGTTTTTGCGGGCTTTCTCTAAATCCCGTTCAGCTTCCAGCACACGCCGACGAAACCCGATGGCCCCCGCCCGGTTAGCAATGGCTTCGTCAAGCGCCTTTTTCACGTCTACCACGAAAGCCGGAATCTGGTTCGGAATCGCCAGCTCAAGTGCGTGCGGCTGACCTATGCCCGACTGACTATTTTCCTCTTCGCGCATACCCACAAATGATCGTAGGCGAAGCGACGCGACAGCCGCCGTTTGCCGCGCCGAGGCTAAGTCTTTTTCGGCATTCAATACGCTAAGCTGAAGTTGCAACAGGTCGTTCTGCGAAATCTTGCCGAGGTCTACTTTGTGCAGCGCAATTCGGTAAAGCGTGTCGTTATTGGCGCGGTTCGTTTCGGCAATTTGCAGATTTACCTGCGCGACCAGCAAATCAAAATACAGGGTCGTAGCCGTCAGCGATACCTGTTCGAGCGATTCGATTAACTGCTGATTTCCTTCGGCAAATAACAACGGCTGAATCCGGCGATCCCAGCGCATGGGGTTGAACTGAAAGAGCGGCTGCGACAGCCCAATGCCAAATGGAATGCCGTTATAAAGCGTGCTGCTTTGAATAAAATTGTCGAATCGTTGCAGTTGTTTTTGCACAAAAATAGTCCCGCCCGTCGGAGCAATGGTCTGACTGAGCGACAGATTCAGAACCGAATTATTGTATGAGACCGGTTCAAACTGAATGTTGCCATCGGGCTGGATAACCTGCACATACGAGCGGGTGAAGTTAGGCAACGTACCATCTAAACTCAGTTGTGGCTTAAACTGCGCCAGAAACGCACGGTACTGCCAAACGTTAGTCCGTTGCTGCGTGTTGGCGCGTTTGGCCGCCACCGACTGTCCCTGCGCCAGTTGCACCACCTCCGTTAGTGTAATCGGCTGCATTTGGGCCATTGCCTGAACGATTGACAGCAGCGTAAGAAAAAGGGAGTAAAGGCGCGGCATTATTTTTTGCGTTGAACGTGTCAAATCTGTTTTGTGTCCGTTTATTGCTTCGGTTCGATGGTGATTTCTTGTAGATGTTCATATTGACTCAGGTCGGTCAGAATGATTCGTTCGCCTGCCTGTAAGCCTTGTTTGATTTCGACATAGTCGAAGTTTGATAAGCCAATTTCTACTTCCCGGCGCTGCGCTGTGCTGCCTTCTTTTGGCAGCACATACACAAACTGCTTCCGTTTGCCTTTAAACGCCGGCCCATTCGCTACCCGGACAGCCCGCACCACGCGGTCGGTGATGACGAACACGTCAGCCTTCATGTTCGGCCGCAGCGACGCGTGTCGGTTGTTATCCAACTGAATTACGAACTGCACTACGCCGTTTTTCACGGCTGGTTTCACCTGTGTAATCAGCCCACGCAGGTTAGTTTCATTCACTTTCACAATGACCGGCAAACCTGTTTTCACCTGCTCGGCATACACATCGGAGCATGACCCTTCAACCCGGAAACTGGCTAAATCGGCAAGTTTTGCCAGCATTTCGCCCTCGCCGACCGACGAGCCGATGTTTTCATTCACCCACGTTAGCACGCCGGGTCGGTCGGCCACAATGTCGGCCTGCTTCAGTTTATGCTGGAGTTCTTTCTGATTTTTTTCTTCAATCTGCGCTTGTAGCGTTGTTTCGCGCAGACTGGCACTCATCGACTGCCGGTTGTAGTTCAGGTCGTTTTCTAACTGCTTCTTTTCCAGTTCGGCCACCCGGAGTGCATTTTCGGCTCGGGTAACGTCCTCGGCAGTATTTCCACCGAACTTCTGCAACCGCCGAATTCCCTCCAGATCAGCCTTCAGTTTGTTGATGTTGAGCAATTTAATCTGGTCATTCACTTCGGCATCGTACAGGCTTTTGTTCAATTTCATCCGTAGCTGGTCGATGCCGTTGCGTTTCAGGGCGAGTTGGTCGTTGAGTTTTTCAAGCTCAATTTCAGTCAACGATTTGTCGAGGTCCAGAATGGGTTGACCGGGTTTCACCGCTGTGCCGGGTGTAAGCAGTACTCGCCGGATGCTGGCCCGAATGGGGCTGATGATGACTTGCTCATAGGCCGGGATGACTTCGCCAGTGGCATTCAATGAATTTTCAACGGGGCCAATCCCGGCCGTTGCCGTTCGGATTTTTTCGGCCTCGATGGAGGTTTTAAGGGCACTACGTGTCCAGATCAGCGTAAGCACTACGGCCACAATACCCAGACCGCCGATGAGCAGTTTTCTATTTCGAGAGCGGTTTACCTCCGCTGGGGCCAATTCTATGTCCATGTAATGTTCAGGAATTCATAGACAGAATAGCCAAACAACGTGCCACTGGCAAATCTTTAACAGTCAGTGTATTATAAAATACGATCACAAAAAAATTGTGCGAAATCGCACGGTTTATTGCGATTTCGCACGACCTTATATCAGCCCGAAAACGGTTCGTCGTTACGAGTAATGAGAATTAATAAAATCACAGGCTTTCCGCTGGTTGGCTCAACCACCCCCAACCCCCTCCTAAAACAGGAGGGGGTTGGGGGTGGTTGAGCCAACCGAAGTATCAAATAAATCACTTGTGCCGGGTTTTAACCCCGGGTGAAATTGATATATTTAACAGCTAAACACATTTCAATATGCCCCGAATTACGCCCCTGCAACCCGGCGAAGCGCCACCCGATGTGCAAACGGCTTTCGATGAACACGTTACCGACTATGCCGGTAGCCGCATTACGAACATGAAGGCCACCCTGGGCCGGTCGCTGCTGTCATTTCAGGTCTATATGCAGTGGTATCCATTGTATGAGCAGGTGAAGAAAATCATCGGTGACCGGCTGGCTTACTTGTTTGCTCATGCTGTTTCGGAAGGGTCGAACTGCCCTTTATGCACTACGTTTTTCCGGCGCATCATCATCGACAATGGCGAACAACCCGAGGCTCTTCACCTGACCGATTATGAACAGACACTAATTGATTTTGGCAGTGAAATAGCTCAGAATAAAGGGGAAGTAAGCGATGAGTTGTATAAGCGCGTCAGTCAGGGCTTCACCAACGAACAGTTGGTTGTGATAGTGGCTTTTGCCGGGCAAATGATTGCAACAAACGTTTTTAACAACGTGTTACAGGTCGAAATAGATGAATACCTATACCCCTACTTACCCCTTACACAGCCCACTGTTTCGCAGTAACGGGCACGAATAAGTTGGCAGGTAGTTGACGCTATCTGCCTTATGCCGAAGAACATACAACCTATGATGACCGGAAGCAAGCTGGATTTCTGCCTGAGTAAGGGATATTTCCGAACCCAGCAGGACCTTTTCACGTGTCGATATGTCCTCTTTGAGGATACACTTTACCCCGTACACTGGCTTCGCATCACGCTGGCTAACGTAACCTATGGTAAAACTCAGCTTAGGTTATTCCGCATCAATGAAAAATTTTCAGTTTCCGTAAAACCGTTTACGCTTACAGACGAACTGGAAACGCTCTATGCCCGATACCGGGCCAGCATCAACTTCGACGCGCCCGAGTCGGTGGAGGCCTGCCTGCTGGGTGTAGCCATCAAGAATTCGTTTGATACCTATGTGGTTGAAGTACGGGACGGCACGCGGTTAATTGCCGCCGGAATTTTTGACGATGGCGCACGAAGCATTGCCGGTATCATGAATTTCTACGACCCGGCTTACCGCAAACAAAGCTTAGGCAAATACCTGATGCTGCTGAAAATAAACTATGCCCAAAGTCAGCACAAAACCTATTATTACCCCGGCTATATCGTAAGCAACTACCCGAAATTTGACTACAAACTGTTTGTGTGCGAGAGCGCTACCGAAGTATTTGATGACACCAGCGGGTTATGGCTGCCTTTTTCGTGGGAAACCGTAAAATTTCTGCGGGCCCAAACCGTAAATACATATTAATTGCTTATTCCGACAGCACCACGACCGCTTTGCCAATGACCCGACGTTCCATCATGTCGGTGAGGGCCTGCGGAGCATCGGCTAATGAATATACGTTTGAAATATGAGGAGATAGTTTGCCCTGCATGACCCACCCGGCAATATTCTGCATATTTTTGGCATTCAGAGCTGCCTCTTTCTGGGTGAACAGGCCCCAGAAAACCCCGACAATCGCACAGCCTTTCAGCAGAGCCAGATTCAACGGAATCTTCGGAATCTCGCCCCCGGCAAATCCCACAACCAAATACCGCCCGCGCCAGGCCAGCGACCGGATGGCAGGTTCAGCCCATCGATCTCCAACGGGGTCATACACCACATCGACTCCCTTGCCACCCGTAATTTCTTTTATCCGTTCGCGTAAGTCTTCGGTCGTGTAGTTGATCAGGTGGGTAGCTCCTTTCTCCTGACAAACAGCTAATTTTTCGTCGGTCGACGCAGCAGCGATGACGGTAGCGCCCATCAGTTTCCCCAACTCAACAGCGGCTAAACCAACGCCCCCGGCGGCTCCCAACACCAGCAATGTTTCGCCCGCCTGAAGTTGTGCGCGGTCTTTCAGCGCATGATATGACGTACCGAAGGCATAGAGCGTCGAAGCGCCCGTCACGAAATCCATGCCGTCGGGCAGCGGAATGGTGGCGCGGGCATCGGAAACTCGCTCTTCGGCCAATCCGCCATGTGTGCCGAACGTGAAGACACGGTCGCCGGGTTTGACGTGCGTTACGCCCTCACCTACTGCCTTCACGATTCCAGAGGCTTCGCTCCCCGGCGAAAAGGGCAGCGTTGGCTTAAACTGGTACATATTCCGAATGGTGAGCGTATCGGGAAAATTCAGGCTACAGGCTTTCACCCGAATCAGTACCTCGCCGGGGCCGGGCGCGGGCGATGGTACGTCCTCAAGTGTGAGCGTATCGGGCAGGCCGTAGGTGCGGCAGAGAATGGCTTTCATGGGTGATAAGGGTGTACGAGTCGGGAAGGTCAGCAAAAAACAATAATTACCCAACCCGCCAGCCCGGCATACCAATAGCTGGAATTATTCACTCCGCAAACTCTTTACCGGGTTCACCAAAGCCGCTTTGATTGCCTGATAACTGACCGTTAACAGGGCAATTAAGACGGCTAAAGCGCCCGAAACTACAAAGACCCACCACTCGACCCGAATGTGATAGGCGAATTCGTTCAGCCACTGATTAGTAGCCCACCAGGCCAGCGGAAAGGCAATGCCATTCGCGATTAGCACCAGCTTAAGGAAATCTTTGGATAATAAAGCTGTAAGGTTCAACACACTGGCTCCCAGCACTTTCCGAACACCAATTTCCTTAATGCGTTGCTCGGCGGCATAGGTTGCCAATCCGAAAAGCCCCAAACAGGCAATAAAAATCGTAGCCAGCGCCACCCAAATCAGCAGGGTTTCACGGCGTTGATCTTCGGCGTAGAACCGAGCCAGTTGTTGATCCAGAAAATGGTATTCAAGCAGGTGCGTTGGGTCAATTTTGGTTAGCACCTCGTTCATTTTCGCCAGAGTTGCCGGAATGTCTTTGCCTTCTATGCGAGACGTGTAGTAGTCGATAGTATGGACCGGATTGTTTTGATAGGCCAGGACCATCGGCGCAATTTTTTCCCGCAGGGACTGAAAATGAAAATCATTGACGATACCGATTACTCTGGCTTTAAATGGTTTACGAGTATAGAGCGGAATATAGCTCCCGCCCATAGCTCGTTCGGGAATATCAACCAATTGCCCTGATGCGTCGGTAATGTTCAGCAGTTTAGCGGCTGTTTCGTTGAGGAGGATTGACGTCGAGTCGCTCGCGTTCATGAAATTCCGGCCCTTCAAAACCTTTACCTCAAAGGTTTTCGCAAAGTTTTCATCGACGCCCAGCAGGTATGAAACGTTATGCTCATCTGAATGGCTCTCCTGCCGGATTTTAATGGTCGGAATGGTCTTCCATTCGCCGGGTACACGCGACGTTGTCGATACATTTTTAACCGTCGGAATCTTGCTGAATTCGGCCTTAATGGTTTCGGCTCCATTTCTTATTTTCGCGGAGTTTATATCAACGACCAACAACAGCTCTTTATTAAAACCCAGATTTTTGTTGTTGGCAAATCGGATCTGCTGAAACAAAACGATGGTCGCAATGATCATCGCCACCGAAATCGTAAACTGAAAAATAACCAGCCCCTGTCGTAGCGATAAATCGCCTTTGTTCTGGATTTTGAGGTTTTTCAGTAACGATAACAGGCTAAATCTCGACAGCAAAAGCGCAGGATAACTACCTGATACTAAACCTGCAAAGGCAAGAGCGAGCAAGGCGTAAAGCCAAATCCGGTAATCGGTGCTGAAGCCGAGTGAGAGTTGTTTGTTGGTAAACTCATTAAAAGCCGGTAATAACAGATTAACACTGACAATTGCCAGCACGAAGGAGATGGCAGTCACCACCATTGATTCAGTGAGGAATTGGTTGACTAAGTGACTCTGGAATGCGCCGTTGGCTTTGCGGACGCCAATTTCTTTCGACCGATTCGATACTCTGGCCGTGGTGAGGTTCATGTAATTGATGCACGCAATGAGCAATACAAACAGCGCAACGATGGCGAAAATTTTGACGTACAGCAACACGCCCCGGCTCATCGCTTCAACGTTCGAATTACGGGCACCGTCGACAATATCCTCTGAGTACAAATGAATATCCGTTAGCGGTTGCAGCGTGTAATGCATCGAGTTGCCCGGCTCCCATTTGGTATTGGCGTTGAGTAAGTTCGTGATTTTCCGGGCTGCAATGTCTGGCTTGGCGTGGTCTTTCAGCAGGAAAAACGTCATGAAACTCTGCGATTGCCAATCAGTTGTCATACGTGCTTTGAAGCCCGAATCGGCAAGGATCGTTGCTTCCGACACCATTGACGTAAAGTCGAGGCTTGAATTGCGTGGGTGATTTTTCAGGACAGCCGTTACTTTCAGCGGGGTATCCGGCAAAAATTCAAACGTCAGGGTTTTGCCAACGACCTGACTGTTATTGAAGAGCCGCTGGGCTAATTCTTCGACCAGCACAATTGAATTAGGCTCTTTTAACGCGGTTTTCGGATTGCCGTCAACGGCCTCAAAATCAAACATTTCCGTCATGCCTGGATTCCCGAAGGTAACCGTTTCCTGAAATGTATTTTTATTGGCTGGGTTCGATAAGTTTGCCCGGCCCGTTCGGATAATCCGGGCCGAGTTTTCGACTTCGCCAATCCGTTTCTTCGATTCTTCGGACACTAAATAGCTGGAGGCCGCAATGGTCAGGTCTTCTGATGGTGCCTTCTTATGCTGAATGGCCCGGTAAATGCGCGGGGCCCGGCTGTGTTGCTGATCGAACGTTAGTTCATCGAACAGATAGAGTCCAATGAGCAAAAAGCACGTAACGCCAAACATGAGACCCGCTACGTTCAGCGTCGTGTAGAGCTTATTCCGACTTAATGTGCGAAAGGCGAATTTTAGATAATTACGTATCATGGCTGCATTTGTAGGAGTTGAATAGTCGTTAGGTTTTCGTTTGATGTTGGATGGTCGCACATAGGCCAGTACCTCAAGCCAATAGTGCCGTCGGGCTTTGGACGCGCCTAAGCGTTCTATCCGCAGGCCATACCGCTCATGCAAATCACCCAGCACCTCTTCGCGTAGGTGCGGAGCAATCAGCCAGGCGAGCAGACGATCAGCCAAGCGGGGCGGTTTCATAATGGATAATGGTTAGTGAAGCATGGATAATGCAGTAGGATAGTCATCGTTGTTCAGGCGGCATTATCCATTCTTCATTCCGAGCGTAGGGAGGTAACCGGATTTACTAAAGCGGCTTTGATACTCTGAAAGCTGATTGTCAGCAACGTAATAGCCAACGCCCCCATACCAGAAACGGCAAAAATCCACCACGAAAGTTCCGTTCGATACGTATATTGCTGAAGCCATTTATTTAGGAAATAGTAAGCAACAGGCGTGGCGATGCCAAAAGCAATAACGACCAGAATCACAAAGTCTTTGGAGAGTAAACCCCACAGATTCAGCACCGATGCGCCCAGCACTTTCCGCACGCCAATCTCTTTGGTCCGTTGTTCGGCGATGTAGGAAGCCAACCCAAACAGCCCTAAGCAGGAGATAAAAATGGCAAGACTGGCGAAGAAACCAGCCAGTTTACCAATCCGCTCTTCAGCCGCAAATTTCAGGGCATACTCCTGATCGACAAATTTGTACTCGAAGGGAGCCGTAGGGATAAGTTTTTTGAAAACCGCTTCAATTGTAGGCAAAGCGTCACGGGTGCTTACAGCCGGATTAATTTTAATATTGATCCAATTGGGATCGCCATGTCCCCGAATCATAAAAATGGTCGGGAGTGTCGGTTCGTAGGGTGATTCCATCACCATGTCTTTTATAACCCCCAGAATTTTATACTGCATGAGCGGGCGATTCTGAAATTTCCAGCTAACAGCCTCATTAACCGGATTTTTTAGTACCATATACTTAGCAGCAGCTTCATTGATGACCAGCCCCGACGAGTCGGAGGTAAACGCTCGCGAAAAATCGCGGCCTTTTACAAATTGCCAGCCAACCGTTTTCCCGTATTCGGGCGACACGACCAACGTGCCGAAGCTATCGTTCAGCGAAGGATTTTTTCCCTTCCAGGTGAAGCCACCATTCCCCGACGATACTTCGGTCACTTTACCCATCGACTCCGCCATTTCCGATACCGCGCCCGTTTGCAGCAGCTCGTTTCGGAGTACGTCATGTTTTCCGTAAAAATCGCCGGATTTCATGGCGACCAGCAGAAGGCCATCCCGGGTGTAGCCCACCGGGCGGTTTTTAGCAACCTGAATCTGTCGGTAAACGATAATCGTTCCGATAATCAGCGCAACCGAAACCGTAAATTGCAGCACCACCAACACCTTGCGGGGAGCCGACGCCAAACGCCCCACCCGAAACGTACCAGTCAAGGCTTTTACGGGCTGAAATGAAGATAGATAGAACGCGGGGTAACTACCTGCCAAAAGCCCCGTTATGCCGATAAAACCCAGACAGGCCAGCCAGAAGTAAAGATTGCTCCAGGGGATGGTTATTTGCCGGGCCGCTACGTCATTGAACCAGGGCAAAGAGATGGTTGTCAGGGCAATGGCCAGCAAAAAGGCAAGCAGAACGACTAAAAACGACTCACTTAAAAACTGATTAATCAACTGACTTCTTACCGAACCCGTCGCTTTGCGAATGCCCACTTCCTTCGCCCGTTTTTCGGAACGGGCCGTACTCAGATTCATGAAATTGATACAGGCCAATAGCAGAACAAAGGCACCAATGGTACCGATCAGATAGATCATCCGAATAGGCCCCTGGTCGATAACACCCCGTTTATAATTACGCAAATGCCAGTCACGCATTGGAAGCAGAAAAACCTGCGGTTTCCGTTTGGCTTCTTCCTTAAAGTTGGCAAGATTAGTCAGTTCCGCATTTTTGATAGCGGCAGCGACTTTCTCAAAATCAGTATCTGGCTTGATTTCGGCGTAAATTTTAAGGAAATGATTGCCCCAATCGGTCATGGCCCGTTCCTGTATCCAGGGATTATCGGAAACCCACAGGGCAAATGGCGCTAAAAAACTAAGCTCGTGGAACTGGGTGTTCTGCGGTAAATCGTCATAAACCCCGGTCACTTTTACGGCGAGTTTATTGCTGATTTTCATTACCTGATTCGTTGGGTCTCCATCGCCAAAAAGCGCGTTGGCCATCGAAGCTGATAGCATAATCGAATGCGGATCGGTTAACCCTGCCCGGGAGCCGTAGCGCATCTTCAGCGTAAGCATCTCAGGAGCATCGGGTTCGATAAACAGCCCTTTCCCCGACAGGTTTTTATCACCCGCCGACAGCACATTATCGACATCCCACGAAGCCATTACTAAATGCTTGAAGTGGGACCTATAGTTTTGTTTAAGCGTAGTACCCAGCGGATAAGGCAGCGACGAATTCACCCCAACCCCTTCCTCGCCAAACTCAAAGGTTCGCACCTGAGCAATTCGGTCATACTTCTCATGATAGGTGTTGAAGGAGAATTCATCATAAATCCACAAGCCAATGAGCAACGCCACGGCCATCCCGACCGCTAAGCCGCTCATATTCGTGAAGGAAGACAGCTTGTTCCGAAGCAGGTTTCGAAAAGCGATTAGAAGATAATTACGCAGCATGGCAGTATTGGTTGGTTGAGGGTAATCAGAGGGTTTACGTTTAATCATCGAAGGCCGCATATAAGCCAGCATGTCAAACCAGTAGCGCCATCGGGCTTTGGACGCGCCCAGCCGTTCTACCCGCAGGCTATACCGCTCGTGCAAATCACCCAGCACCTCTTCGCGTAGGTGCGGAGCAATCAGCCAGGAGAGCAGGCGGTCAACGAAGCAGGGCGGGGGGTTTGGCATAGGAGTAAGGGCAGGGGGTTTGGGGTAGAACTGGTTTTACCCCTATGCCCCCTGCTATTCGGAACGTAGCGATTTCACCGGATTCATCAGGGCCGCCCGGATACTCTGGTAACTCACGGTTAGTAGCGTAACGGCCAGCGCTCCCAATCCGGCAACCGCAAAAATCCACCAGGAAAGTTCGGTGCGGTATTGATAATTCTGAAGCCAGTCCGACAATACGTAGTAGGCGATGGGCGCGGCCAGGCAGAAGGCTATCACAACCAGCACGATAAACTCACGGGAAAGTAGCTGCCAGACATTGAATACGGATGCGCCGAGCACTTTCCGAATACCGATTTCTTTGGTACGTTGCTCAGCCATAAACGAGGCTAACCCAAACAGACCCAGGCAGCTAATAAGAATCGCGAGAATGGCAAAACCACCCGCCAGCCGACCGATACGTTGTTCGGCTCCGAATTTCTGCGCGTACTGGTCGTCTACAAACTTATAGTCGAACGGGGCGTTGGGGTTGTGGGTTTTAAACACTTTTGCTACGCTGGCAAGGGATTTCCGGGATGACAACTGCGGAGCCAGGCGCAGGTTAATGGTATTGATATTTCCATACTCAACGGCAAAGAAAGATGGATCGACAGGCTCAAACGGGTCTTCCTTAATCATGTCTTTTATTACGCCGATAACCTTGTATTCACGAACGGGTGAACCCCGCCGAACGATTTCACCAATTGGATTTTTGAATCCCATCAGCCTGACAGCCGCTTCGTTCAGGATGATTGAGGCCGTGTCGGTTGAATAAGCTCTGGAAAAATCGCGCCCTTCTTTAAGCTGCCAGCCAACCGTTTTGCCGTAATCATGCGATACGTAGTTTGTCATAACTAGCGGTAGGGTGCCTGTTTTTTTACCTCTCCAGGAAATAGCCGTGGTGCCGCCCTCCTGGACGGTTACTGAGCCCGACGATGCCGACATATCGACCACGGCTCCCGTGTTGAGCAGGTCCTTTCGCAAGGCGTCATAGTGCCCGAATAGCTCTGGGGTTTTCATGTTGATTTCGAGTAAGCCGCTGCGGCTGTAGCCCACAGGCCGGTCTTTGGCGTGTTCAATCTGGCGGAACACGATGATGGTGCCGATGATGAGCGTAACGGAAACGGTAAACTGAAAACCAACCAGCATCCGGCGGGGAATTGTAGCTGACCGACTGGTTCGCACAATACCTTTAAGCACTTTAACGGGCTGGAACGAGGATAAATAGAGAGCCGGATAACTGCCCGCAATCAGGCCGGTCAACAGGCTAAATCCCAGCCCGGCCATCCAGAAAAGCGGATTTGTCCACAGAATGACCATCTTCTTTTCGGCCATCTGATTGAAAAACGGGAGCGTAAGTTGTACAAATAGAAGGGAGAGGATAAAGGCCAGCAGCGTCATCAGCAGCGATTCGCCCAAAAACTGCGAAATGAGTTGGCTACGTGACGACCCAATCGACTTGCGAATGCCCACTTCCTTGGCGCGTTTTTCGGAACGGGCGGTGCTTAGATTCATAAAATTGATGCAGGCCAGCAATAGCACAATGACGCCAATGCTGCCAAACAGCCAGACAAACGTAATGAGCCCCCCCGTGTTGACGCCGTCTTTGAAATCGCGATGTAAGTGCCATTTAGCCATCGGGTGCAGGAAAAATTCGGGTTTATAGCCAGGCGGATTGTCACGCTTCATGCGTATATCCTTGATTTTAGCCGATGCCTGGTCGAAATCGGCACCCGGTTTGAGTTGAGCGAAAATCTGATACGAATTTGAGTCCCACTCATTCAGGTCGCGTTTGGCGTTTTCGTCATTGGCCTGAAAAAATTTCCAGGGAACCAAAAAGGATGCGTCATTAAATGTGCTGTTTGCCGGAAAATCCCCGTAGACACCGGCTACTTTCACCACCTGTTTATTGTCAAGTTTTATCAACTTGCTGATTGGGTTTTTAGAGCCAAAAAGTGCTCTGGACAACGATTCCGACAGCAGAATGACATTAACGTCGTTAGGTCCGAATTCCGCCCCTGCCACTACGTTTGGTGATAGTATGCCAAGAAGATCAGACTCAAGAAAATTGCCAGTTTTGGTTAGTTTTTGATCGTCGACCGCCAGAACAACATCACGCGTTTTCGATAACCCCACTGCTTCAAAATCAGGGTATTTGTTGCGGAGTTCCTGCGCCAGCGGAATCGGTAAAACATCATAAGGAGCTTTCTCCAGATCGAACTTAACAAACTGCCAGAGTTGGGCAATTCGGTCGTAATGCTTGTGGTTTTTGTTGAACGACACTTCATCAACCACCCAAAGACCAATCAGCAGCGCAATAGTCATACCTGAAGCCAGCCCGAAAATGTTGATGAAGGAGTAGACCCGGTTCTTAACCAGGTTGCGAAACGCGATTTTGAGATAATTCCGTAGCATATCCGTATTTGCTGGATTGGGAAACTTATTAACTTGTCGTTTAATAAAAATCGGTCGCATATAAGCCAATGTATCAAGCCAATAGCGCCATCGGGCTTTGCGCTCGCCAAGGTGTTTCACCCGTAAGGCATATCGCTCGTGCAAATCGCCCAACACCTCTTCGCGTAAGTGCGGAGTAATCAGCCAATTAAGCAGGCGGTCAGCAAAGTGGGGTGGAGACATATTCATCATTCCACTAACTCCACTCCAAGCGGATATTCGGAATAATTCGGTCCCAGAGTCGGTTGCGAACGGCGCGTACTTCGTTCAATATGCGACCACCGAGGGGCGTCACGGTAAACAGTCGTTTCCGACGGCCACCTCGCTCGGCGGTAGCCTCCCCCAACAGGGAAGTCAGATACCCTTTTTGCTCCAGCCGTTGCAGAGCCGCGTGAACCGCACCCGTACTGACGGAACTGCCCGTTTCCTGTTCAAGCGCTTCAGCAATAACGACCGAGTACGCACTGGGCGAAAGCGCGGCAACGGCCAGCAAAACCACCTCTTCAAACTCACCTAAGTCACTGCGTCGCATGGGTTGAACGATGGGGTATTAGGTACAAAAAAGATTTCATCTATTTCGGTATAACAAATAGCCTGCCAACTTATAAAAAGGCCAATTAAAGCTTAAAAAGGCGGTTTTTGCTTACGAATGGAATCGGTAATGTCCGTTCATGGACAGGCCGTGTACGCATCTGGACAGGAAAGAGCCGTAAGGCTATGGATTGCAGATGGTTTTTGGGGCTTAGGGCAACAAAAAACGGGTAACGCTCTGAACGTTACCCGTTTTTTGGAACTGGTTAGATTAAGCTTTGACGGATGTTCCGCGTCCGTCACCGTTCTGACCAGTTGCCGGGACCGGCTGCGGTGACCCGTTGGCCGAATCGGCTGGTTTGTTCGCTTCGTCTTTCCTGGCATTTTTCTTTAACTCTTCCAGCCCTTTCTTACCGTAAGCCAGTCGGGTAATGCCTACGTAGAGAACGGGCACAACAAAGATAGCCAGCGAGGTAGCGGCCAGCATACCGCCCAGCACTGTTCGGCCAATGGTGGCGCGGGCAACACCCCCGGCCCCACTCGCTAAGGCCAGCGGAAACACCCCCAAGATAAACGCAAGCGAGGTCATCAAAATCGGGCGGAGCCGCAGCCGAACGGCCTCGATAGTCGATTCGAGCAAGTCTTCTCCCCTATCTACGCGCTCTTTGGCAAACTCCACAATCAGAATGGCGTTTTTCGCGGCCAGCCCGATGAGCGTAATCAGGCCAATCTGAGCATACACGTTATTGCTCAGGTACGGGAACAGAATCAGGGCCGTAATGGCCCCCAGCGCACCAATGGGTACTGAAAGCAGCACCGAAAAGGGTACCGACCAGCTTTCATACAGCGCAGCCAGAAACAAAAACACGAAACCAATAGATAGGGCAAAAATATAAATGGAGGTGTTCCCGGCGTTGATTTCTTCCCGGCTTAGCCCACCAAAATCATATGCATAACCAGCCGGCAATACCTTAGCCGCTACGTCGCGCAGGGCATCGTTGGCCTGACTACTGCTATACCCCGGTTTAGAAACCCCGTTCAACTCGACAGAGCGAAATAAATTGAAGTGCGAAATCAGCGGAGCGTTTTCAATAACGGTGGTTTTAATGACCGTGCTGAGAGGCACCAACTGCCCGCCTTGATTCCGAACGTAATACTGACCCAGGCTTCGAACATCGGCCCGGTACATGGTGTCGGCCTGCGCGACCACCCGGAATTTACGCCCGTAAATAATGAAGTCGTTGACGTATTGGCTACCCAGATACGTCTGCATCGTTCGGTACACGTTACTAACCGAAATACCCAATTTTTTGCATTTGTCGCGGTCAACATCCACTCGATAGGCCGGGGTTTTGGCGGTGAAATACGAGAACGCCCGACCAATTTCGGGTCGTTTGTTGGCTTCGGCTAAGAAGTTTTGCACGACGTTATCGAAGGCCCGGACGTCGTCGTTGGTTTCGCGCTGCTGAATCTCAAAGGTGAAACCCGAACTCTGACCAAGTCCCGGAATGGCGGGCGGCTGAATCACCTGCGGACGAGCGTCATTCAACACCGACAGCGCCCGTTGCAACTTGACCACTAACGAATCGGCCTGCATCCCGCGCTCGGTGCGCTGGTCCCAGGGTTTTAACTGGATAAAGACCGTACCGCTGTTCGATTTAGAGGCAAACGTAACGGCATTCAAACCACCCAGCGCTGAAAAGTGAGCAACGTAAGGCTGCTGTTTCAGGATGGTCATTATTTTGTTCAGCACGGTCAAACTCCGTGATGTCGAAGCGGCTTCGGGGATTTCGTAGGTCACAATCAGGCGGCCTTCGTCCTCAGTTGGGATAAAACCCGTCGGTTTTGCCCGAAACAACATCCCCGTTCCGATATACACGACAACTAACCCAACAATCACCAACGGAGTTGCTTTGATGAGTCGCTGGACGCCATTGGAATAAGCATTCGTTACCCGCTCAAACCATTGGTTAAACTTGTAAAAGAGCTTGTTTAATCCGGTCGCTTTTTCATCGATATGCATCGGGCGCAGCATCAGCGTACAGAGCGCGGGCGTGAGCGAGAGAGCCACAAAAGCCGAAATCAACACCGACACGGCAATGGTGATAGCGAACTGCTGATACAATCGCCCAACAATACCAGGAATAAACCCGACCGGCACAAACACAGCGGCCAGAATCAGGGCGATGGCGATAACCGGCCCCGAAATCTCGCGCATGGCTTCACGGGTCGCGTCTTTCGGCGACATGCCCTTGTCGATGTTTACCTGTACCGCTTCGACCACCACAATGGCATCATCGACCACAATCCCGATAGCCAGCACAAAGGCAAAGAGGGTTAACGTATTAACGGTAAAGCCAAGCGGCACAAACAAGGCGAACGTACCGATGATGGACACCGGAATTGCCAGCAGTGTAATGAGCGTGGCCCGCCAGCTTTGCAGAAACAGAAACACCACTAAGATCACAAGCAGCAAGGCTTCTCCCAGGGTTTTAACGACCTCTTCAATCGACACCTGAATCACCGATACCGATTCAAACGGCACTACGTAATTGATATCTTTCGGGAAGGTCGTTTTTAGTTTATCCATCGCGGCATAGACTCCTTTGGCCGTAGCCAGCGCATTGCTACCCGGCAGTTGATACACCAGCAGATAAGCCGCCCGGTTGCCGTCCACAAAGGAGTTGCTGGCATAGGAAAACTTGCCCAGTTGCACCCGGGCTACGTCTTCCAGATAGACGAGCGAACCTTTGGCCGGGTCAGACCGAACCACAATCTTTTTGAACTCGTCTTCTTTACTGAGTCGGCTATTGGTAAAAACCGTGTATTCAAACGCCTGGGAAGCGGGTTGTGGTGACGCCCCCACCGAACCACCCGCCACTTGCAGGTTCTGCTCCTGAAGGGCTGCCACTACGTCGTCGGAGGTAAGGCCAAGTTGCGCCAATCGGTCGGGTTTTAGCCAGATACGCATACTAAAATCGTCGGCCCGGCTGAAAATATCCCCTACGCCCGGCACCCGCAACAGGGCATCGCGGATGTAGATGTTGGCATAATTGTCCAAGAAAGAAACGTTGTGCGTCTTATTCGGCGAATAAATAGCCACCAGCATAAACAGCGACGGGTTCCGTTTTCGAACCACCACGCCCAGTCGTGTTACCTCTTCCGGTAATTGCGGCTGCGCGATACCTACTCGGTTTTGAACGTCCAGCGCGGCAATGTTCACATCCGTGCCGACTTTAAACGTTACGTTCATCGTCATCCGGCCATCGTTGGTGGCATTGGTCTGCACGTAATCCATGCCGGGCGTTCCGTTCACCTGCGTTTCAATGGGCGTCGCTACGGTCTGCTCAACGGTCTGCGCGTCGGCGCCTGTATACGTACCACTCACCTGCACAACGGGGGGCGTAATGTCAGGATACTGGCTAACGGGCAAACTCAGCAACGCCAGCAACCCCAGCGCCACAATGACGATGGAGGCAACGATGGCCGTAACGGGCCGGTTGATGAAGATATCTGCGAACATATCAAGAGTCAATTTTGAATGATAGAGTGATTGAATGATTGAATAGCTGACGCCTACACCTATTCAATCATTCAATCACTCTATCATTCACTCATTAATTTTAACCCTGGCTCCATCCCGAATTTTCTGAGTTCCCTCAGTGACGACGGTTTCGCCTTCAGACAGACCATTTTTCACGATCACTTTATCGTTAATGCGGGCACCGAGCGTCACTTTTTTCTGACTCACTTTGCTGCTGTCGCCCACCACAAACACAAAATACTCGCTCATTTGCTCCGTTACGGCCTGGTACGGAATCAGTAATTGCGGTTCATCGGTGCTGTTTTTCACCCGGACGTTGGCATTCAGTCCTACCTTAAGCTGTTTGTCAGGATTAGGGAAGGCAATACGCACGCGCAGGGTGCCGGTTTGCGGGTCAACGGCGCGGTCAACGATGCGTACCGTTCCGGGGTATTTGTAGGGACTGCCATCGGGTAACAACAGCACTAAAATTGAGTCTTTCAGCACATTTTTTTGCGATCCGGCGTTCCGGTCCTGTAATTTCACAAAACGGGGAATCTGGCTGGCGTCCAACTGCACATCAGCCGCAATTGGGTTATCGGACGAAATGGTGTTCAGCGCCATCGACCCGGGTGCCACAGCCGCTCCCATCCGCACCTGCGAAATACCGATGGTGCCATCCATCGGGGCGTAAATAGTCGTGTATTTTAAATTCGTTCCAACCTGCCGAATGGTGGCCTGCGCGGCTTCAACCTGCATTTTAGCCGCTTCCAATGTGGCCGATGCATTGTCGACTACCTGCCGGGCAATGGCGTCCTGCTGCGCCAGCGTGTTGTAGCGATCTGCATCTTTCTGGGCGCGGTTCAGGTTCGCTTTCTGCACGTTCAGGTTAGCTACCGCCTGATCATACCCAGCCCTATACTGTTGTGGATCAATCGTATAGAGTTTCTGCCCTTTCCGAACGTGCTGCCCATCCTGAAAGAAAATACCCGTAATGTTACCCGCTACCTGCGGCTGAATTTCCACTTCGATCAACGCCGTCACCGTCGCCGGGAATTGGTCGTAATAGGTCGCGCTGCCCTTGGTCGCCTTCACCACCGTAACGGGTGTTGGAGGTGGCGGTCCCTGCTGCTGAGCGTCTTTTTTATCGCCACTACAGGCGATAAAAAAGATGGGTAGCAACGCACAAGTAAGAGATTGATTTATAAACTGTTTCATACTATCAAAGCGTTTTTGTCATGCTGACGAAGGAAGCATCTTAAAGATTCGTAACGCACAAGTCAGGACGCTTTAAGATGCTTCCTTCGTCAGCATGACAAAAAATTAAAACTGAATCACGCCCAATGCTCGTTGTACGTCTAACTTACTGATTAATACCTGATATAAGGCATTAAACACGTTAATACGCGCCGTTCGCAGGTCGACTTCGGCGATGGTTACGTCTAAATAGGTTTTCACGCCGGAGCGATACTGCAAATTCACGATGCGATAGACATCTTCGGCCAGCAATTGATTTTCGCGCAGGGCAAGGTAGTTCGCTAAATTTCCTTTATAATTAGCCAGTGCCTGCGCGTATTCGGCATCGACGGCACTGGTCAGAGCCGCCAAATCCCACTGCAACCGCCTGACCTGCAACTCCGCAATTTTCGTTTGCTGAATCCGTCGCCCACCCTGAAAAATGGGTAGTGCGACAGACAAACCAATCAACGAATTCGGAAACATCTGGCTATAAAGTTGCCCAAACGTATTGTTCTGATAGAGCAGGTTATAGTTCGCGTTGGCGTTCACCGTCGGCAGATACGCCCACCGATTGTAGCGCACATTGGCTTCCAGCAATCGTCCCTGGGTTTGAAGCAGTTGATATTCAATACGACTCTGTGGATTTACCAACAGGGTGGTGTCGAGCGCAATTTCATTCACTAATTGCAGGGTATCGTAGGTCAGGTTGATGGGCGAGTTTGGTGGATACCCCATCAACTGCTTCAATGTCTGCACCTTCGCACCAATTAAATCGCGGTATTGTTTCTGCTGGGCGCGGGTGTTGTTGAGGGAAATTCGGGCCCGCTGCGGATCGGTTTTGTCCACCACCCCACTCTGGTACTGATTAGTGGCATCCTGAAGACTTCGTTGTAGCCGGGCAATGTCTTCATTCAGAATATCGACCTGCCGTTGTGTCAGAATCACATCATAAAATGCTTTACTGACGTTCACAACTACGTCAATCTTGTTTCGGGCGGTATTCTGCGTGGCCTGAGCGCGATAGGCATCGGCGGTTCGGCTGGCTAACAACAGGTCTCGGTTAAATACGCTCTGGGTCAGCGAAAAGGAAACGGTCGATGTGTTTTGGGCCCCCAGCGCCACCGGCCGCCGTTCGCCGGTGGTGGCATCCGGGATGAGCGTAACCGGGAGTTTGAGGTAGTGTAATAAATTGTAGTTGGCACCAATCTGTGGATACCAGGCCGCTAATGAACTCTGGACCGTGCGCTCGGCAATTTCCTCGTCAATAACCGATTGTCGTACAACCGGTTGATGACCTAACGCATACTGAATGCAATCGGGCAGATAAGCTTGCCGGGTTAATGAATCAGGGTTTTTTTGCGCCCAACCCATCCCCGATAATACACAGCACATCCCGATCAGGGCAACGAGGTAGCAATTTTTCATACGGCAGTGAAGAGCAACAACACCCTGCCAATGCGATAGTCAACAGCGTGTACTATCCAAAACCCGTTCCGCTTACCATTTTGTTCGGTTTGCTTAGAAATTAAATCTTTTTTTCATCTTCTGGTCAACCGATAGGCAGCTTATAGATTAGCCCCAAACCGATACTGCCCCGACCCTATGCCATACACTGAATAGCCGTTTTTCTGCCGAATAAACTGTATATCTTTCTGCTGACCGACCGGCTTGCCGCTCTCCATTATAGCTGCGACATTCCCCGCAGGAACATACACCGTGGCCGTTGTGTTGACCGGCACCGTTACGATCAGTTCAATACGGTTTGCTTCCTTTCTCCACTGGCTTCCAACTAAGCCATAGGACGATTCATAGCTGGCCTTCACGCTCGTCACATCGCCCACTAATTTGGGATAGATAACAATCTCTTTTCCAGCTATAGACGAAGGCGACTCCTGAATACCAGCCAGTTCCGCATAAAACCATTCCATCAGATGCCCCAGCATCATATGGTTGTTGGAGGCATCGTGGTTCGCCTGCCAGGATTCGGTTAGGGCGGTGGCCCCTTTCATTAACTGGTAGCCATAACCCGGTACGTCGGTGCGGCTGTTCATGTCGAACACGACGTCCGACGCACCCGCCTGACCCAACGCCAGTAAGAGGTATCGATAACCGACATCGCCCGCCGTCAGGCTATTATTACGGGATTTAATCTCCTTAACAAGATTCGCCGAAACAGCCGCTCGGTTTTGGGGATCAACTAAGTTCATGTACAAAGCCATTGCATTGGCCGTTTGGCTTCCCGTGCCGTACTGCGCCGTTTTCGGGTCGTAGTATTTCTGATTGAATGATTGCTTCACGGCGGCTGCCTGTTGGTCGTAGGTAGCGGCTTCATCGGTCTTGCCGAGCAGCCGGGCGGTCTGGGCCAGAATCGTCAGGTCGTAATAATAAATTGCCGTTGCCGTAATGCCCCTGGGTGTAAGCTGCGACGGTCCGAGTGGTTTTGGACCGAGGTCGTACCAGTCGCCGAGGCCGTGCGTGAGGATATTGTCTTTCGCTTTTTTGCTTAGATAGCCCACATACTTTTGCATCATTGGGTAACTTTTCGTCAGCAGTTGCCGGTCGCCATACCACTGGTACAAATACCAGGGAAGAATGACAGCCGCACTCCCCCACTCCGGCGAGTCGCGAAAGCCGCCCCCAAATCGCGGATACTCCGGTACCACGCTGGGAATCAACCCATCGGCGGTTTGCGCCTGATGCATGTCGTGAACGATTTTGGCGTAAAACCGGGCAATGTCGTAGTTGTAGCGAACGGAGTTACCCATGAGATGCGTCACTTCGAGCCAGCCAAGTTTCTCCCGGTGCGGGCAGTCGGTCAGTACGCTCGCCATGTTGCTTTTCATCCCCCAGTTGATGAGCGTATCAATCCGGTTGAATAACTGACTGGAACTAACGAACGAGCCGACTCGCCGGGCAGCATTGCGGGTATGCAAGCCTTTGATTTCCTCAATAACCGGCAGATTATCGGGGTTAGGTTCACCCGCAGGCACGGCCCCTTCGACCTGCACGTAGCGAAAGCCATAATACGTAAACTGCGGATGCCAGGTTTCCCGGCCCGCGCCACGCAACGTGTAGGTAAAGAAAACGACTGGCCCCACCGCCCGCTGATCGGCTAAGCTACTGTCGGTGAGGAGTTCGGCGGGGGTTAGTTTTACGCTCGTTCCACGCTTTCCCGTAACAGTGAGTTGCGGAAGGCCCGACATGTTTTGCCCTACATCATAAATCCAAACGCCTTTTTTCGGGCTTTTGGGTCGTCCTGCCGTGAAGGTTTCGTGGATTTTGATGGGTTCCTGCTCCTGGGCAGCCAAGCGGGGTGGCCCGGTCACGACCAACGGCGTTTGCCAGCTACGGTCATTGAAACCGGGGTTCATCCAGCCCATTTGTTCCAGCGTGGCGTTGTAGTCTTCGCCCCCAAACACACTGCTAAACGTAATAGGGCTTTTCGTGGCTTTCCATGTCGGATCACTCACAATGGTTTGGGTTGTGCCATCAGTGTATTCGATCAGAATATTGGCGATAAACATGGGATAGCCGTAGGTCAGGACCATCTTTTTGTATCGCTCGTTCGGGATGTTGAAAAAGCCGTTGCCAAGCATTATTCCGAAGGCGTTGGCTCCTTTTTTGATCTGTTTGGTGATGTCGAACGTAACGTATTGGGCCACCTGATCGTACTGCGTCCAGCCGGGGTCGAGCATATGATCGCTCACTTTGGTGCCATTCAGAAAGAACTCAAAATGGCCTAAGCCAGAGATAAAGGCAATAGCACGTTTAATTGTCTTCGACACCAGAACGTCTTTCCTAAACTGCGGCAATGCATTTTTGGCCGTTACCAGATCGGGCCGACTGTGCTGCGATTCGAGGGTATTACCAAACTCAATGGCGGGCACAATTCGCTTAGCGGAATCCATTTTCTCTAATGCAATCCACTGTGCTTTTCCCCAATCGGCAGCGGTTGGCAAGCCCATTCGCCAGTGGGCCACCGAACTCCAGGCCGACGGTTTTCCGGCTTTGTCCCACACCATTACTTTCCAGAAATACTGTCTGGCGGCCAGCAACGACTTCCCGGCATACGGTATCAGTAGCGATTGATCGGTCGTTTGTTTTCCCGAATCCCAGATAGTCCCCTGTCCTTTTTGTAACAGTTCCGCTGAATCGCTCACCAAAACCCGATAAGCTGTTTGTGTCTGATTACGCTGGGCTGAGTTGAGTTGCCAGCTTAACCGGGGCTTCCGGGTTTCAATACCCAATGGATTGTCAACGAATTCACACCGCAGGTTAGTGGGCGTTACATTACCCAACGATTGGGCAGTAAGCGGGGATATACACCCGAACAGGGTAAAAAATAGCAGGAATGCCTTCATGTAATCTATTGATGACAGAGTTTAGGTTTTGAGTTATCTTAAGTTTCTGATTAACAAAGGGCGCGTTTTTGTCATCCCGACAAAGGAGGGATCTTAGAGTTGGGATAGTTGAAAGATTCCTCCTTCGTCGGGATGACAAAAACGCGCCCCAAAAACATATTTCACATTGACTTTACACAAGCCAGGCAAGAGCTTAGCCCAGCCAAATCAACTCATTTCGTCATTTGGGAGAAAGTGACAGCGCCAACCGTATTTGGTTTGCCCGGTTCGGGCGCAGACATGCTGCCGTTGATTTGTCCATTTGCCTGTTTCGTAACCCGAATTTCCCGAAAGCTGTACTGCCCTTTTTCGTAGTTAAAGGTTTCGCCATCGTCGTCGTAAAGTCGATAAAGACCCGGTTTGGTGCCGTAGTACCGAACCTCGATGGGCACTGTTTCGCCCGCTTTGGGGGCATGAAGCCGGGGCGGCATCATCGGTACAATACCGCCGTCTTTTACATAGACGGGAATGCGGTCCAGGCCGGGTGTTGCCGTAATCTGCTGCCCGTTACCCACCAGTTCGCCAGTGTAGAAATCGTACCAGTTTCCTTTGGGCAGTGTAACGGTGCGGCTTTTCTGCCCGTTGAACAGCGGAGCCACCAGCAGATACTCACCGGCCATATACTGATCTTTGATTTCTTTTCGGGCGGCTTCGGCATACGGGTTTTTCTCTAAGCTCGTCGTGACCAGTTCGCTTTTCACTTCCGACGTAAAGCCTTCTTCCAGATTCATCGCCCGGAAAGGTGGTGTTCCGTCAAAGTGGTATTTGGCGAATTCGCTGTACCAGTAGGGCATCATCCGCATCCGCAGCAGGGCCATCTCCTGCACGGCCTTACTCACATCGGCAAACGACCAGGGTTTTGTGCCGCTATCCCACGCATTAATCATGGCTAAGGGCGAGAAAACAACCGTTTGAATCCGGCGCAGCCATTCTTCGCTGGTGTCGGACGAGCGCACTTCGGGTGTCCACAAAACCCCTGCGAAGCTACTGTTAATCAGGGCAGTAATAAAATCTTCGTGTTTATAATAATCGTTGTAGATGACATACGGAAACGAGGAACCGCTCCCGTTTGATGCTCGGATTAAGCCATACGTCCGGTTGTTCTGTTTCCGGTACATGTCGGTGCTGTAGCGTTGCAGGAGCAGTCCATAGGTTTGGCGCATCTGCTCGGCGGCATGGCCCGACGGGAACGTAGCAACGTCGGGCCATAGCCACGAATCGTAGCCATCCACTTCATCAATTTTGTAGCCGCTCACGCCAGCCTTCACCCCATCTTTTTCTAATTGACCAAAGAAAATCTGCCGCGCCTGTGGCTGGGTAAAGTCGGGGATAATCCCCGTCCAGACCGTATGCGAAGCGGTGAACGGTTGAATAGACTTGAAAATAGAAGCCGACGGCGATACGTAGGGATTGAGCCAGAGGTTGGCCCGAATGCCCTTCGTCAACATGGCTTGTAAGAAGCCTTTCGGGTCGGGGTAGCGGGTTTTATCCCATTCAAAGGTGCAGGGATAGGATTTACTTTGCCAGCCGGGTTCCAGCCCGACAACATCCAATGGAAAGCCTTTCTGTTCAAACTGATCTGCTTCGGCCTGTACCTGTTCGGCGGTGTAGAGCGTTTTCACCCGTTGCTGAAACCCCAACCCCCAACGGGGCGGCAGACAGCCCCCGCCGTTGAACAGGTTATACCGTCTGACAACATCCAGCGGCTTCGGCCCGCCAAACAGATAAATCTCCACCCCGCCAGCCGGGACGAGTATTTCCACCGCATCGGAATACGGACGGCTACTCCAGTTCTTATCGGTATTCCGGTCCTGCGATTCAGGCGGGTCGGGGCTGTCTTTACGAACGGCGGTGCCTGCATATACGGTCAGGTACCGCGCCGAATTGATAAACACGCCGTAGCCATTAGACGAGACATAAAACGGCGTTGGCGCGTGGGTTCGCCCGTTGTCGAAGCCGCGAAAATGATCAACGTGCAGATTCAGAATCCGGCCCCGCTGGTGAACGGTCTGGAAGTTCAACCCGAAACCGTAGAGCTGTTCGGTACGGTCGAGCGGGAAGCGCAGGTACGTTTTTCCGTCCACGACGCGGGCCGAAATCATGGGCTGAGGCAACGGGAACGGTATCTGGCCCAGCTTTGCCAGCGCCGACACATTCGGCTTACTACCACTGACTGTCAGCAAGTCATAGACCTCAGGCTTACCCACCGTGGCTTTCCAGACACCCGGCTGAGTGGATGTCCAGATCAACGCCTGAGCCGTGACTACTTGAGCAGATAACAGGAGTAGGAATAGTGTTTTCAAGGTTTGTCGGGGTATCCCTATACATTGTAGACCCATGATTTTCAGGGAGAAAACAGTCCGAAATTTAACGGGAAACCAGCAAATTTAAGCTACTTAGTGAACCTGTTTAAACTTTTGTTTAGAAGCCGATTTTGTCATTCCGACAAAGGAGGAATCCTCGGGTGATGCCATAAAAACCTCAATTACCGAAGATTCCTTCTTCGTCGGAATGACAAAATTGCTCCATCTTTTTACTTGATTTTGAAAGTTTAAACAGGCTGCGTAACCCGTATGCTAATAGCCCGGATTTTGCGTCAGCAACTTGTTGATCAACAACTCATTCTGAGGAATAGCGAAAATCAGTTTATCCTGGGTAACATTGTAAACATTTCCGGTCAGATACGGGCGAATTGCCTTCTGTTTAGCCCCGTAAGCAGTCATAACGGGTATGGCTTGTCCGGTACGAACCAGATCAAGCCAGCGGTGATTTTCAAAGGCCAGTTCAACCCGACGCTCTTTCGCGATGGCATCGCGCAGGGCCGTTTGCGTGGTGGCCGTTGTAGCGGCCAGCCCAGCCCGCGCCCGCACCTGATTCAGGTAGGGAATAGCCTCGGCTGCTTTGTTCTGCTCCGTCAGGGACTCGGCCAGCAAGAGCAGCGCATCGGCGTAGCGGTACACCGGCCAATCGTCGTTCGTGTTGTTAAATTGTGCGTGCGGATGCAGGTACTTTTTCACAAAAGGCTGTGCCACAAACTTTCCGCTGGGGTCGGTGTAGCCATCGGCAATGGAAGCGGCTTTGCGCTTATCGCCGGGTTCATAGGCCGCAATCAAATCGTTGGTTGGGATGTTCCAGTCGCCCAGGTTCTGGCTGTTGCCTACCTGTCCGGTAATGTTTTTGGTGTCTGTAACGCCCGGCGCAAACTGATAGGCAAAATTGCTTTGCACCCCCTGCGTTCCCTGTAGATACTGCACCTCAAAAATCGACTCGGCATTGTTTTTATTGGCCGGATCAAATACGTCGGCATACTCGGGCAGCAGGCTGTAGCCGAGGGTTGTTACATCTTTCAGTACTTTCTCGGCCTCGGGATATTGCTTCAGCGTCATATAGACATAGCCCAGCAGCATTTTGGCCGATCCCTGCGTAGCCTGTCCTTTTATGGCCTGCGTTTTGGGCAGTAACGCAGCCGCATCGGTGGCATCGGCCAGAATCTGTTTGTACACATCGGCGGCTGACGAGCGGGGGAGGGCCGTTTCGGCTACCGTCGTCGCTTCGGTCAGATGCAGGGGAACACCCCCGAAATACTGAACCAGATCGAAGTAATAAAACGCCCGCAAAAACTCCGCCTGTCCTTTCAGATTACCCTTGCTCGCAGCCGGAATTGAAGCCGCGTCGATTCGCTGCAGCACGGCGTTCGCTTTGGCAATACCCGAATAGTCGTTCACATATTTGTTATAGATATATGCATTGGTCGCTACGTCGGTAAACGTATTAATGTTCTCTTTTTCAACAATTTGACCACCCCGATTACTTATATTGAAGAGGTAATACGTATTGTCGGAACGCATTTCGCCCATCACGTACGCATCGTTGTATAAACTCTCCAATGGACGATAGGTGCCCGTAACAGCTTTCGTAAAATCGTCTTCGGTAACAAAAAAATTGGCCACTGTTACGCCCGTTTGTGGCGTTAATTCCAGGAAACTTTTTTGACAGGAACTGGCCCCCAGAAGCACCAGACCAGCAGTGAAAATTTTTGTTAGTTTCATGATTATTAGTGTTTTTGTAGAGACGCATACTTGCGTCTCATGACTCGATGGTTTTTGCTGACGCGTAGGAGACGCGAAGGCCGGGCCGCCGGTGCGGTCGCGTCTCTACTTTAGGTTCACATTGACCCCGAAACTAATGGTACGTGGTACGGGGTAGGACGTGTAATCAATGCCCTGTGTAAGGCCGTTGGTGCCACTGTCATTCACTTCGGGGTTGGCTCCTTTGTAGCTCGTGAACACGTAAGCCTGCTGCATACTGCCGTAGGCCCGAACACTACGGAGATAATTGTTTTTAGGCAGCGGGATCGTATAACCCAGCGTAATGTTTTTGATGGTCAGGTAGCTGCCATCGGTTACCCAACGCGAATTGGTGTTACGGGCTAAGGGTGTACTCACTACCGCCCGTGGATGGATGCCATCGCCGGGGTCCTGCTCCGATTTCCAGCGTCGGCCCACGTCCTTCGTCACGTTAAAGACACCGTCTAAGTTCTGAATGTATTCCAGCGTTCGGTTCTGAATCTCGCTGCCATACTGACCGGCAATGACCATGCTGAAATCGAAATTGCCATACGACAGGTTGTTGGTCATACCGAAAATACCCTTCGGATTAGGGTTGCCGATAATGGTTTTGTCGGCTACGGTGATAACCCCATCGCCATTTATGTCGGCATATTTTACCGTACCAACCATCGACGGGCTGTCGGTGCCGAGGTATTTTGGTGAAGCGTCGAAATCGGCCTGGGTTTTATAAACGCCCAAGAATTTATAGCCGTAGAACGACCCAATCGGGCTGCCAATCTGGGTGATATTCGGGCCGTTGGCATCGCTCCGGGGTAAGGCCGGGTCATAAGGCCCCAGATTGAGAACGTTATTCCGAATGAACGTAATGTTAAAATCCGTCGACCACTTCAGCTTGCCGGTCAGGTTCTGCGTGCTAACCGCAAACTCATGCCCCCAGAACTCGAATTTCCCTACGTTGTCGGTGATGGTGGCAAACCCGGATTCGCGGGGCACGCCGACATTGAACAGCATGTCGGTGGTGGTTTTGTAAAAGTAATCGTAGGTCAGGAAAACCCGTCCTTTTAGCAAGCCAATATCAGCACCAATATCGAACTGAGCTGACTTTTCCCAGCCGAGGTTATTATTGCCGATGTTCGACACAGTGGTGCCATTCACCAACGCATTGTTGAACGGATAGTTCGTTGCGCCAGTGCGGGCTATGTAGCCGTAGTTGCCAATGTTGAAATTACCATTCAGGCCATAGCCCGCCCGCAGTTTCAGGGTAGAAATAAGCGGCATTTTCGTCATGAATACCTCATCCGATACGTTCCAGCCCGCCGAGACTGCCGGAAAATTACCGTATTTGGTGTTGGGCGCAAACCGCGAGGAGCCATCCCGCCGGAACGATGCCGACAGCAGGTATTTGCCTTTGTAGTTGTAGTTCAGCCGCGAAACGAACGATACCAACGACCACTCCTGCAAATCGTAACTCGGCGAGAACTGCGTGCCCGCGTTCAGCGTCTGTACTTTATCATTGGCGAAACCCGTAGCACTCACATTGCTGAAATCCTGACGAAATTTCTGGGCTGTATACCCGACCAGCGCATCCAGATTATGATTGCTGAAACTGCGCTTGTAAGTCAGCGTATTTTCGGTCAGCCAGGAATAGAAAACGTTGTCCAACTGCGAAGCACGCGTTTGAACCGGTGGCGCTGAAAACAAACTCCCCGATGTTGAGGGTGTGAAGTTATTGAACTGTTGATTCGTGTAGTCGATGTTGATAGACGACTTAAAATTCAGGTCTTTGAGAATCTCCAGACTCCCGTAGGCATTCGAGATAATCCGCCCGACCCGGTTGCTATTCTTCACGAGCTGAACGACATTATACCAGTTTGGATTGGGGAACAAACCGGTCGAGGTAGCCGTGAGTGGCAATGACCCATCGGGGTTGATGGCCGGAGCTAATGGCGATGTCGCAATAGCACTCTGAATAATACCTCCGCCAAAAATATTGCCGTCTGCGTTAGGGGCTTCATTGGTGGCATAGCTGGGTGCAATGTTGACGCCAATCGTTACTTTGTCGTTCACTTTATAATCCGAATTCAGCCGAACCGAATAGCGTTTGTAATTTGAATTCAGGAGTACGCCATCCTGACTGATGTATCCTACGGTAGCGGCTGTGCTGAGTTTGTCTTTGCTGCTGGTGAGCGATAGGCTGTAGTTCTGAATGGGCGCATCGCGAAGCAGCAGATCGTACCAATCGGTGCCTTTCCCGGCATACTGCGCCGGGTTCTGATACTCGGTCGGAATACTGGTTGCCTGACCAAGCCGGATTTTCTCCTGATACACTTCGTTCATGTACTGGGCAAATTCCTGGGCGTTCATCATGTCGGGCCGACCGCGCTGGGGAACCTGCTGCACCCCATAATAGGCATTGAAGCTAACCGTCGAACGGCCTTCGGCGGCTCGTTTGGTGGTAACAAGCACCACACCGTTGGCAGCTCTGGACCCGTATAAAGCTGTCGACGAGGCATCTTTCAGAATCGAAAATGTTTCAATCTCGTCGGGGTTGATGTTGCTGATATCGCCCACAATCGGGAACCCATCGACCACGTAGAGCGGCTGGCTGCTGCCGCTGATGGAAGCCGCCCCCCGAATCCGAATCGACATGCCCGCGCCGGGAACGCCGGTTGTCTGCAAAATTTGAACCCCCGGCGTTTTACCCTGTAGCTTCTGGGCAAACTGCGTGACTGGTATGTCCTTGATTTCACTGGCACTGACGGTCGCGACGGACCCGGTAACATCGGCCCGCTTCTGGGTTCCGTAGGCCACCACCACCACTTCGTTGAGCGATTTGGTATCCGGTGCCAGCGAAATGTTAATCGTGGTGCGGTTATTGAGGGCTACCTGCTGCGTTACGTAGCCAATAAATGAAAAAACTAAGGTTGCCTTCTCGTCGGGTGCTGTCAGGCTGTAGTCGCCATTGGCATCCGTGATTGTGCCGGTGCTGGTTCCTTTCACCGACACGTTCACGCCCGGTAAACCCGTGTTGTTATCGGCGGTCAGCACCCGGCCGTTCACGCGAAGGGGTGGCGTTGTAGTGGCCTGTGCCCAGGCTGTCAGGCCAGGCGGGAGCAGCCAGCAAAGCAGTACTAAGGCAAGCGGCAAGCGCCGTGGGTGCCGTTGCACGAAGCCAATTGATTTGTCGATCTGTTTCATGTGATAGATTAGTTAAGGAATTGTATTTCAGATAATAAGGACTTAAAAAAAAGGGGTTAAACTGGCACATCAACAGACCTGAACAACGTCAACATGGAGCAGTTCGCCCAGCTTTTTTAGCTTCGACGCGATGTGCCCCAGGCCCACAGCGCAATGGTGGGCGGGACCGTGACTATTCCAGTCGTTGACAAACTTTCGTGCCCCAATCGTGAACCGGTATCGACTGTTCGTATTACCAATCTCCAGAATTGGCCCCGCCACCGATTCGCCTTCGGCCACCAGCAACATGAGTTTACCCTGCCCCGTTTCGACCACCGACAGCAGCGTAACGGGGCCGTTCTGCACCGACATTTCGACCGATAGCCCCGCCCCTACTTTCCCATGATAGATCCGCAGAGGACGAACTTTAGTTTTTCCTTCCGCAATTCGGATATGGCCCGGTCCGTCGTGCCCCATCAAGACCACGTCGTCGGCAAAATCCATTGCATAATATTCTGTGAATGAACCACCTGCACCGAAACTGTCCATGATTTTCATGGCCTGTGCGTTCTTAATTTCATACTCGCCCGCCACCGGAATGCCCCGCGCCGTAAGCAGCGACGTACCCAGAATAATCGAACTCATGGTGTCTTCGTTAGCAAGGTTTCCCGTGCCTTTGTGGTAGTAAGCCAGCGAGCCTAACCCGTGCTGCTCAACCAATCTATCTAAGGCTACTGATGTACGGGCCGCCCGTTTGAGTTCGGCCATTGAGCAATCGGGCTGTACGTCGAAGTGGGTGTAAAAGTCCTGCACACGCCCCTGAATGGCCTGTTCGTCAACAGCTTCTTTGAGGGCCGAGAATTCGTCCACTTCCAGCATTTTCATCTGCCCACCAAACGTGATCAGTTGTAAAGTCGGGTCAGAATAGATGTCGAGCATGCCGCTATAGTAGTTCCCCATCAGGCCTAAGCAGTTATGCGCCATCACATGGGCCACATAAGCCGCATCCATCCACTCGTCGATTTCCGTCCAGGCAATAGGATCATCGTACAACATCCCGGTTATCTGCTGAAAGAGTATTCCCGCCCGCTTAAACACATTGGCCATCTCCGGCACGGGGCAGGCCGAACAAAAGGCCAGCCATTCGCCAGTCATGCGGGTGCGGTCGTTGAGTTGATTAAACCAGGCGTAGTCTATGGCGGGGGCTGGTGATAGATTCAGCAGGATAACCGGCACCTTCGCCCGCTGTACCACCGGTAGCACCGTAGCCGACAGCGCGTAGGTCGTGACGTAGATAAACAGGATGTCGATGTCGGCCTGCCGGAACTGATGACCGGCCTCTATGGCTCTTTCGGGCGTATCGACTAAGCCCAGATTGATGACCTGCGCGTGTGGTCGCTGTAATCGCTCTTCTACCTCCTGCAGATAACCCAGCAAACGGGTTTCTAATCCGTCGAATTGAGACCAATAGGCAGCCAGCCCAATCCCAAACAGCCCGACCGTAAATGGATGCCGACCCAATTGACGATGTAAGTCAGGATGATTGGCTGAACGGTGCTGAACGGTGTGCATGAGCGTATCAAAAAGGATAATTCTGTATCAAAAATCACAAAAGTTAAAGAATAATAGTCAACTACTTAACACCTGCCAATTGGCCTTTTTTGAGCAATTGAGCTAATATATACTTGTTTTTGCCAACTATTTAAAAAGAATAATGCAAATATCTGGTAGTTGATATTACTTTTACGAGTACTATTTGATTTTTAACTTGTCCAATTTGATACAGCATGGATCTATTTCGCAAATACTACCAGACTGTAGTGATTGAGGAAGCGCTCCACAAGCCGAACTGGGGAGTTGTCGTCCTGAACGTGGGGCATAATGTGCATCCGACGGGGGTTCGTTACCCGGATTATCAGCACCCCGGCGATTATGTTTTCAACTGGGAGAAGGGCCGCGTACTGGAAGAATTTCAGTTGGTGTACATCTCACGCGGAGAAGGGATTTTTGAAGCCGATGGTATAAAACCCATGCAGGTTCAGGCGGGCACGGCTTTTCTGCTTTTTCCGGGCATCTGGCATCGTTATCGTCCCGCCGAGCAAACCGGCTGGGAAGAATTCTGGGTGGGTTTTAAAGGTCCTTATGCTGACTATCTGATGCAACAGGCCTGTTTTCAGCCCAACACCCCGTTGATTCAGATCGGCTTTAACAGTGAACTGCTGCATATTCTGACGCATCTGGTTGATACCGCCCGGTTTAGCCCCGACACAGCCGGACCGTTGCTGTCCTGCCTGACGATTCAGGTGCTGGCTCTGGTCTATGCGTCGGCCATCATGATTGATTCGGATCAGAACCGGCGACACCAACTTATTCAGCAGGCCCGCTTCCGCATCCACGAATACGAAGAACGCGAACTGGATATTCAGCAATTGGCCGCCGATATGAACGTGGGCTATGTGTGGTTTCGCAAGGAGTTCAAGCGCATTGTGGGTACCGCGCCGGGGCAATATCACCTCAACCTGCGTATCCGGCGGGCCATGCAACTGCTGAAAGAAACCGATTTACCCATAGGCCAGATTGCGGCCCGGCTGGGCTTCGAGTCCGATTTTCATTTCTCTAAAATTTTCAAACAAAAGGCCAGCCTGTCCCCTTCCCTCTACCGAAAGAGCCATGCCCGGCAATAGCCTGAGGGTGCCTGATTTGGGAGTTTGGCTGGGGGTGGTCGCAGATTCAGCCTGCTTTTCGTTTGCCAAACCCGGCCAAAGACCGTAATTTCGGGACTTTATCAGTAGTGACTAAGCGATATGGCCGACTTAACGAAAGAATTTGACGCATCCACGCCCGACTCAACCAACGCGGTTGATCGCAGCAATGCCGGAAGTTCCCTCAACTTTATTGAACAAATTGTCGAAGAGGATATAGCGTCCGGCAAAAACGGCGGGCGCATTCATACGCGCTTTCCGCCCGAACCGAACGGTTACCTACATATCGGTCATGCCAAATCTATCTGCCTGAACTTTGGACTGGCCGATAAATACGGCGGCCAAACCAACCTCCGTTTCGACGATACCAATCCCGTTACCGAAGACACCGAATATGTTGATTCCATCAAGAACGACGTGCGCTGGCTGGGCTTCGAGTGGGAAAACGAGTTCTATGCTTCCGACTATTTCGACCAGCTTTACCTTTTCGCCGAGTCGCTGATTACGAAGGGGTTGGCTTACGTCGATGATTCTACATCGGAAGAGATTGCCGCCCAGAAAGGTACACCCACAGAGCCGGGCCGTATGAGTCAATACCGCGACCGGAGCGTGGACGAAAACATCGACCTGTTCCGGCGCATGAAAGCCGGGGAGTATCCCGACGGAGCCAAAGTGTTGCGGGCCAAAGTCGATATGGCGTCGCCGAACATGCAACTGCGCGACCCGATTATCTACCGCATCAAGCACGCGCATCACCACCGCACGGGCGATGCCTGGTGCATCTATCCGATGTACGATTTCGCGCATGGGCAGTCGGATTCGATTGAGCATATTACGCATTCACTCTGCACGCTGGAGTTTGAAGTTCACCGGCCGTTGTACGATTGGTTCATCGAAAAACTCGACATCTTCCCCTCTCGCCAGATTGAGTTTGCGCGGCTCAACCTGACCTATACGGTCATGAGTAAACGGAAACTGAAACAGTTGGTCGAAGAGGGTCACGTGAGCGGCTGGGACGACCCCCGGATGCCCACCATTGCGGGTATTCGCCGACGCGGTTATACCCCCGCCAGCATCCGCGAGTTTGCCGACCGGATTGGCATTGCCAAGCGCGACAACCTTATTGATATAGGCTTGCTGGAGTTCTTCATCCGCGAAGAACTGAACAAAACGACCCACCGGGTAATGGCCGTACTTGACGAAAAACCGCTCAAGCTCGTCATCACGAATTATGAGGCAGGCCGCGAAGAAATCATGCGGATCGAGAATAACCCGGAAGACCTCACAGCGGGTGAGCGCGACGTACCGTTCAGTCGCGAGGTGTATATCGAACGCGATGATTTCATGGAAAACCCGCCGAAGAAATTCTTCCGGCTGTTTCCGGGTGGCATGGTGCGGCTGAAAGGTGCATATATTATCAAATGCGATGAAGTCGTGAAAGACAACGCGGGCGAGATTATCGAACTGCGCTGTTCCTATATCCCCGAAAGCCGAAGTGGTTCCGATACATCAGGCATCAGTGTAAAAGGTACGATTCACTGGGTGTCCGTCCCCCATGCCGTCGAAGCGGAAGTGCGCTTGTATGACCGGCTTTTCTCAGTCGAAAACCCAGCCGCCGACGAACGCGAGTTCCGCGAGTTACTGAATCCAACTTCATTGGAAGTAGTACGTGCCTTTGTCGAACCGGCACTGGTTGAAGCGGCCCGGTCGGGTGCCCAGTCCAATTTCCAGTTCATGCGGAAAGGCTATTTCATTCTTGATTCAGATTCTACATCAGACAAGCCCGTTTTCAACAGAACGGTGACGCTGAAAGATGGCTGGGCGAAGGAGCAGAAGAAGGGGTAAGAAGATTTGTAACCATGTTCACTAAAGTGTATTAAATTTTATTATTTTCGTCCCATTACACTTTAGTGAACATGGTTTGTGGCGGGCTTTCTGGTTTTAATTCAACCAGCTTTAATTTTTTCAATTATTCTTCTACGAATCTCTTGTTCTACGTCATAAGGTGCTTGTTGAACAGGCTGCTCAGGTTTTCTGCCTTCAAGTCTGCATTTTGAGCACAGGCCATAGCTAATACCATATTCATCAATAAGATCTAATCTGGCATCGCATTTCGGACATAAAGGAGACAGGTGATCTATGTAAAGTCTTTTATCAAATTCGTTCCAACGGAGAATCCAGACCCACTTGGCCCGGTTCGTTCCGAAGTTATCACTTGTATAATTAGTTATTATTTTGGCTAATTCTGGTGGTGCTTGGGAAGCTTGAGCTGCTCGTTTGTTGTTACCTTTCTTTATCCGATTAGATATACGATACAGAATCAGAAAGAATGTGGTGAATAGACCATACTTCCATATCTCTATCTCAGTATTAGCTAATGAAGTAAACCATTTGAATCGGAAAAATGCTCCTCGCTCTCCAGGGGTTAAATCGTACAAGATTTTTAGTAGGAAGAAGATTGATGCGGTTATAAAACCAGCTAACCACTTATCAACGAGCCATGTACCCAATCTTTTTAGCATGAAAAGTTAATAGTTATTCTTAGTTACGATGGCACAGAGAATGTTTGAAATATAATGTGTTAATTGCTTCTAAAGTTCAGCCATGACTTATTTGTATAATATATAGTGCTGTCTATGAAGCTTTAGGCATCATGGAGCGTCGATCTTCTGCTGGTTTTATACCCATTTTTTGATCAGCTCTAACTAAAATTTCTGGAAAACATGTGATTTTCGAACGAACCAGTTAGATTATTGATAATAGGAAAAATCTCCCTCGCCTGACAAATTGTTACGTATTAAAATTATAACGTCATGAACGAACTTCATCTGCACGATTTAGTAGCACTGATGGTACCATTACCAACGTTTAAATTGCTCCGGGGCGAAATTGGTGTCATCATTGATATTGGCTCCAAAGGAGATTATTTGCTTGAATTTGTTGGTAAAAATGGTGCTCCCTATGCTACGCCAACCGTGTCAGCGCCCCAATTAATGAAAGTGTATTTAAAAGCGGATATGGTTGAGTAAACTTCCCGAAAAAACCTATCGAATTACAATAGCTCATGCTACCTGTTCGCAAATCCACCAATCCTGACGATATTCATGTCTATGATAAAGAGTACTGGTGGGCCAAAACACCCCAAGAGCGGCTATCGGCTGCACTGAAATTAATTCAGAGGGCCAAAGCCATTTATTATGCCAATCCTGATAACCCCCCCTTAGGCAGTGGAGGACAAGTACTTAAATCTGATAAGCCTATTCAACGAAGAAGGTGTTGAGTATGTAGTATTAGGAGGCCATGCGGTAATTGCACACGGTTATCTACGGACTACCGGCGACATTGACATTTTCGTCCGTCCCAGCCAGGAAAATGCAGCCCGGCTCCTTCGGGCCTTGTACCAATATGGTTACAGAAACGGCGAATTTGAGCAGGAAGATTTCACGAAAGTGCCCAGTTACCTATCTTTCGGGCGGTATAACGAATGGATTGATTTAATGACGTTCACGCTGGGAGTTACATTCGATGAATGCTATCAGAATCGAGTTGTATTTATGATAGAAAATGTGCCAACGAACGTAATCAGCCTGCCAGATTTAATCCGTAATAAGCAAGCTCTTGGCCGACCCCAAGACCTGCAGGATTTAGAAAATCTGCCTACCTCAACCGAATAAGCTTTTACTTTCCACAAGCCGCGCTGCCGGTGCAGGCTAAACTCACGAACAGCTCGGAGCGAATTTTCCATCCTGCGTCGGTTTTGTGCCACATAGCCAGATACGTACCAGTTATGGTTTGAACCCCGTCTGAACGCTGGAAACGCCCTGTCCAATGGCCATGTTCGGCGGCAAGTGGGCCGGAGGTGCTGACTTGTATGCTATCGGTATCGCGGATGTATCCTAAGAAAGTGGGGTCCTTGAATTGGACCGCCACCGATGCCAACACTGAATCCCGACCCGACACGTGCGTTCCACTACCCCGCGTCACCTCAATTTCCGGCAACATGGTCTGACCAAACGCCTTCATGTCCCGGGTCTGAATAGCTCGATTCGACTGATGACGCAACTCCTGAATTAGGCGTATGTCTGGCAACGCAACCATTGCTGACTGAGCCATCGAAATTGGAGGAATAACCAGGCATATCCCCAACCATACGCGACGTAAACCACAATTTATCATTTTCTTCTCAAGCAATAGCAATTTCTGCAATACTACTTATTTCGCGCTTGGTAAAATTGCAACCCTGACCAAAACAAATCTAATTTTAAATGGCTATAGCTTCATGATCATGAAAAAATATTCATTTTTATAGGGTAACTATTTTTCATTCTAAGAAATATTTTCTCAACATAGTGCCAACTTACAAATGCAAAAAAACAGGTAATAGGCAAAGCTATAAAAAACAGTCTGTAGGGATTTAAATGATGGTACAAAAAGTACATAACCAATTGCTGCACAGGCCAGGCATACAAATATATACCATACGAAAAGTCGCCTTTCGAAGCAAAATCGGCAAAATTAAGCCTGGGGTGGTACGTACTATAAAACAGGAGATAAGTGCCCGCGAAAGGTAATATCATATCTATGTTTTTTAGCCAAACGCACGAGATTATAATTACCGTCAACGCACAAAGGGCGTATTCTTTTTTGCGTATTAATCTATCCTGAAATAAGTAAAAGCACGTCCCTGATAGGAAATAAACTAATAACCTGGGTAGATTAACAGGATTAAAAAGCCTCAGGACTAAAGGTGAGAAATTTTGCTCAGTAATAAAATTCTTATTGCTATTCTGAATTATTAAAAATGCATAAATAACAAAAAACAATATGACCATTAAATGCTTCTTTCTCAACAAACCAATGTAAGCCAGCAAAGGCACTAATAAATAGCAGGCGAACTCATATTGAATCGTCCATAACGGTTCATTTACCATGTTGGGGAGAGGAAGCCACACAAAACACTTTTCAACATGGGGTGATTGTAAGGTAAAAAAATTTACTAAAAAACTTTTGACATTAATTTCCGAAAAATATACTTGCATGTTGTGCGGGATAAGCCTATAGTTTGAGCTAACCGTCCCTAAAGGTCCAATAATCAGTACACTAAAAATATAAGCTACAAAAAAAGCTGGACAAATTCTAAGAATTCTCTTGCGTAAATACTGCCAATAGCTTTGGCTATTAAAAAAACTTTTTACAATCAGAAACCCACTAATAATAAAGAAAAAGTCCACCGCTAATCCACCCAAATCGATTTGATTCTGGGTGAATATCATACCAGGTTCAACGTTAATCAGTTCTCCATAATAAATCACGTAACAATGACTATAAATAACCAATATAGCCAGAATAACTCGTATAATATCCAAATTATTATTCGACTCGATTTGAATCAAGCGATTTGAACTATGTATGCCATACTTACTGATACGCATCGGGTTGACTATTTAGAATAAAACCTGATTACAACCTCTATTTGTAAAAAGAAGGAAGATTAGACTTAATATATTTTTTATAAAGGATTATTTTGTCCGACGCTAAAGCTGAAATTATCCACACATGGGCTATTTTTTCTAAAAAATAGCCTGTTAAAAACGTAAGTGATATATATAAAAAAAATCGAACTATAAATGAGAGAGAAGAACCTGAAAAAAAAGTGATCCGGCTAAATAGCACGATCAATGGTCCATGTATAATATATATGCCATACGATATACCGCCTAACCATATCAATCCACTAATAATTTTTTTAGAGACAGTTTCAATTACCGAACTCTTTGCCACAAGTAGATAGCAGCTAAGAATATAGCAAATCACTGGAAATAATAATTTATCACGGTTCCCAAGATACTTATAATTCATTAGTAAATAAATAGCTGGTAAAATTTGTATAAACCATAATGTTATATTTAAAAATTTAAATTTTCTTTCTAAAAACAATATAACTGCTAAAAAACCATACGGCAGATAGGCAAAATCCGAAAAAGTAAAAGCAATTTTAAACCAGTTATTAACATTACCGTCATATGAAAATTCGATAGGCTTTCCGAGGAAATATATGCATGATTTGTGAATTATCTGATCAAATAAATTTAAGCGCGGAACGGCGATTAAAAATAACAGAAAACTAAAAAGAGTTGAATAAACAAGTGGTGATGAATTTTTCGTAGTGAAATACTTTACAATAATTAAGCCACAAACCCAAAAAATGAATCCAAAACAATATGTTGTGAGGATAGGAACAGCGAGAATAGGGTAAATGAAAAAATAATTGAGTAAACCTATACTTATAGTGATAATTAATAGTTTAACTGGATTAACTTCAAATAGTGAAATAGGTATAAAAAGCAGATAAAAAATAATTTCGTAATGTAACGTCCAGATGGGCCCGTTCTCCAACAGCACATCAGCTACCAGAACTTGCATGAAAACAAAATTACCAATGATAGTCCACAATGAATAAATTGTCGTACTGACCAATAAGGTAATAAGTAAGCTGACAAAATATATGGGATATATTCTTTTTATTCTTTTTTTTAAATATGGGTATATACTATTTAATTCTAATGGCTTTTTATTGCTAAGCGATATTACGGAACCTGATATTATGAAAAATATTAACACTCTAAAATGCCCTTCTTCGTAAAAATAATCAAAGCACTTAGGTAAATAATTCGGGTCAAGGTATTTACCATTATTTACAATATGATACAAGACGACCAAAACGGCTGAAAATCCTCTCAGCGCGTCTAAGGTATAATTGCGATTTTTAATATCACCAATCATATCAGCAGCTTGTCGATAAATTTTATTGACAGATTTCTATAAGTTATGGCATGACCAGTTTTCGGTAAACCTCTTGTACTAATTTAAAAAAATTATTGGGTCTCATTGCATCTGTTTTTTCAGCCAGTTTTTTAATGAGCGTAGAATCATAGAATAAGAATAACTCCATGAACCTGTTCGTAAAAGAAGCAATAGTGTGTTTAGCCAGGTAAAATGATTGACGTAATAAGTCAGAATATAGCGATGCTTGTGAAAGGCCGCCTGCTTAAGCGCAATCAGATCATAATTAACGGCAGGCGTCTCAAAAATTTTTTGGTTGATCATAGCCAGTTGTCGCAAACAGTCGATTACGCTTTGTACACTATTTTCACGCAGAAGTGGCTCAAAATCATGCCTGAGACATGCCAGATGACTATCCCGAACCGCAACGCCCGGGCCGATATAGAATCGTATGCTGCGAAGCACCTGTTCATTCTGCGCTTTTTCGTATTCATCTTTACGGGTTACCTGATGTAAACTTTGGCGGGTGGTTCGGTAATCAAGTAAAATCTCATCAAGATTGTGAATTTTATAGTTTCGGGACAATTCCCAGAAAAGCGCGTAATCCTCCGAATACCGTTGCGTATACCCGCCAAGAGCCAATACACAACTGCGTTTATATATTACAGTCGGATGGTAAATAGAGCATACGAATGTCAGATTATAATAATAATGGCCACTTTTTAAATTCTCAATGCGGAGTGGCCGTTTATCTTCTGCAATAACCCGTGTCCAGCAGGATAGCAGGGCACAATCCGGGTTGGCTGCCATGTATTCATACTGCTTTTGCAGACGCTCTGGATAGCTAATATCGTCGGCATCCATTCTGGCCACTAATTCGGTGGTGGCGAGCTGAAGGCCTTTATTTAACGTGCCCGAAATCCCAAGATTGACTGTATTCTGATAAAATTTAATCCGCGAATCGTTGTAGGAGCGTATAATATGCCTACTGTTGTCGGTAGAAGCGTCGTCAATAATTATAAAATCGAAAGCAGTAAGTGTCTGATTCAGAATGCTGTCTATGGCTTCGGCCACATACATTTCTGAATTATAAACAGGCATTAAAACTGTAAGTACCGGTTGTTTCATAGACCTTTTCCAGACAGTCGTTAAAACATTTGTTTACCGAAAACCCATAGCTTTCTGAGGGCTTTTTTCAGCCAGGTAGTCCGATATGCTTTTTGGGCTTTCCACAGACTGTTCCATAACCGGCGATCCGTAATCTGGTGGGTCTGTAAATACTGCTCCAGCCAGGCCAGATAGTACTGGCGGCTCTGATGATAATGACCGCTTTCCCGAACCGTCTGCACAATCGATCCAACTCGCTGTCTATATCGGTTTGTGCAGGCATCGGATACATAAACCGTATCATGCAGGTATATTTTGCTTAGAAAAGCCTGATCTTCGTAAATGGCATAAATTCCTCTGAATGATTCCTCAAAATACCGATTACCCAATCGTTTCGTATTAATCATCAGCCCGCTCGGACAGGGAGCCGCTCCGGGCCCAAGCGGGTAGAGGTCAAGCAGTAGCTGTGGCGGTTCGTAGGAACGGCCCGGCGTAATGCCAAGCGGTTGAAAAACATTATTTTTTTCGCCACCAGCCCAGTCAAACCAGTATTCCGATGCTTCACAAAGCAGCGTTACCTCAGGGTGTCGCTGCATGATGGCTACCTGCTGGGTTAATTTAGTGGGCAACCATACATCATCGGCATCCAGAAAGGCCAGTAACTCCCCCCGAGCGTTGCGAATACCCGTATTTCTGCTGGCGCTCAGGCCCCTGTTGGCATGGTTTTCGTGTTCTAAGTATGTAATTTTATCCGGGTTCCGGGCGGCAAAACGTTTAGCCAGCATCGAACTGTTATCCGTTGATCCATCATCCACCAGTAATAATTCCCAGTGCGTATACGCCTGCTGCAATACGCTGTCAACGGCTTCGCTCAGAAAGACCTCTTCATTCAGAAAACAGACGATGATGGATACTAACGGAGCCATTTTTTAAGTCAGTTACGAAACCATTGCGTAAGTCGTGATGCGAATACGTCACCATCCCAGTCGGCTACCTGATACCGGTTTACCTGGAGCAATTGACTGCTTTTTGTAACGGCTCCCGCCCGTGTCGTCACGGCCAGTCGGATGCCTGCCTCGTCAAGAATTCTGACTGTTTCATCGGTGTAACTCCCGTATGGGTAAGCAAAAAGCTGGACGGGCTTATCGGTTAACAGGTCTAAGTACGCTTTCCCATTCCTGATTTCGCTTTGTTGCACATCGGAAGGCTGATCAGCTAATGCGGGATGCGTAACCGTATGGCCACCTATGCTGAATAGGGGGTTCGTCAGTAACGCCTGAATCTGATCAGGCGTCATGCAGGTTAACTCAGTTGGTTTGGCCGGTAATTGCCCAGCCCAATCCCGTAAGGCCGTCATAACGTTTAGCTGTTCATCGGCAGCCAATGGTCTAATCCGTTGCCAAAGCTCCAGATACAAATGGCACCGCTTAGTCGGCGGCTGTTGGGAGGTTATCCAGCCGCGCTGTATGTCCTGAAGAGATGGGTTCAGGGTTGTCTCTTCGTCGAGCGCGTAGTGGAGCCGTTCACCACCAATGTCGATGGTCACTTTTTCCGGCAGTGTCGGCGTTTCGAGGATGATTTGCTGAAGCTCGTCCCACCAAAAACCCGTTTTCTCTTCACAGTTCCGGGTGGTAATGAAGAACGTAGCGGGTATCTGGTATTTTTCGAGCAGGGGTTTGGCCTGCTCGAAGTTATCAACATAACCGTCATCAAACGTCAAGGCCACACTCCGGTCAATAACAGAACCGTCGGCCACGTACCGGGCCAGTTTTAGGAGCGAAACAGGCTTCCAGTGGCGTCGTATAACCCGCAGGTGTTCCTCAAAATGCGCCGGACTAACGGCCAGTTGCCACGGATCGCCCGATAGTTGATCTACCCGGTGATACATCAGCACAACGGCTTTCGGCTCAAGGAACTGGCGGACTTTATGCCAGACGTTTCGAATCAAGGGAGTAGTGGTTTAGTGGCTTTGGCCGTAATAATTACCTGATAGTGTGGGTCTTCAAAATTGAGTTGATCCGGTGTAACTTCCGAAGCGCCCATGCCATACAGAAAGGCCGTTGCAATGAACACGTTGCCATAGGTATTGATCTCTACGGAGGCAGGCGGAAACACCTCCAGCAATAACCGGCGTATTGATGTGGCCGTAAACGCCCATAGCCAGTTGTCGCCCCACTCGTCGTGATCGATGTGGCTAATCCCCGGTACGGTTAGCAACAGCACGCCACCCGGTTTCAGAATGCGTTCACAGGTTTGCAAAGCCGACTTAATGTTATAAATCAGGTGCAGGGTCTGGGTCAGAATGATGCAGTCAAAACTGGCACTGGGAATATGCGGAGCGTCGCTTATATCGCCGATAAACGTTGCCTGCGGATTGCCCCCATGAACATGGAGTATGTCACTCTTAGTCACCTGCGATTGCCCAAACTGAAGGGTGTAGTCATTGTCGCCGATTTCAAGCACCCGGCCCTGGATCGACGGTGCCTGCCGATGCAGAAAGTTCTCGATGTAATACCGATCCACGGGTCCGCCCCGGTCGTAGCCAAATTGGGTGCTGAACGGGCGACTCCGGTTAAAATCGCCCAGCCGGACAGCGCCAACAGGCGGGTGAAAATTCGGATTGCGGCCCATCTTATACAGCCACCGGAGCGTAGACGAGGGGGTATATTTTTTTAAGGCCCCTTTGGTAACTGACCAGGACTTGGCCATCCAGTAGCGGGTGTATAGGGCTGGTTTGTGCTTTATTAATAGGTTAAACGCGTCGTTTCGAGCCATTTTGTTTCGGGTATATTGATTGGCAATAAGCAGATTGTATAAAACGATACAGTAGTAATCACGCCAGTTTTGCTGCCCTTTGCGATAAGATGTTACTTCCAGCGGGGTTTGCAGTTCCTTCTCCTGACGAGACAGCACGTGCAGTACCCTGTTCAGCATCATGGGTATATCAGCCGACATATTTGCATCGTGAATCCGATAGGAGGCTATTTGGTGGGTATGATGAACGACCGGGTTTTGTCGGGTTATTTTTAAATAGAGATCGTAATCTTCACACGCCTTCAGCGTCGTATCAAACAAAAACCTGTCGAACACGGCCCTTCGATACAGCACCGTTGCGTGCATACCGATGTAGTTGCCCTCCAGAAGATGACGGTAATGATCTGTGGTAACCGTAAATTCTACTTCAGATTGTATGTTTTTGGCTACGTCCGACCGGCTATGCGCCCCGGAAACAAAAGCAGCTTCTGGATGCTGTAGCAGTTGGTCGACATTAAACGCGATGCCATCCGCATACAGCCAGTCGTCGGCATCCAGAAAAACGAGAAAATCCCCTTTGCTGTGGCGAATACCTGTGTTACGGGCCGCCGACAGACCCTGATTGGTCTGGTGTATATAGTGAACAGCCGGGTACCCTCTGGCGACCTCTTCGGTTGTATCGGACGAGCCATCATCGACAACAATAAGTTCGATGGGATGCCAGGTTTGGGCGAGCACGCTATCAATCGCGTCGGCCAGAAAATGCCCGTGATTGTAGCAGGGTATTATAACCGATACCAAAGAGGAAGCGCGCTGGCTGTTCATAGGCTAAACCGGATAGTGTGGGGGACGAAGTCGGTTTTTACGATAAAACAGCAAGCCGGAAACAAATCCCTGTACCTCCGCAAAGAGCGTCCGGTACCGAAAGCGGAACGCAGGAAACCCCTCCCGGAACAGCCCAACGTAGTAGGAAGGCAGCACCCGAAACAGGTAATGGCTGTACCCTGCCTGTGGGGTCTGTTGCTGCTGGATCAGCGCGGCTGCGGTATGGCCGCGCATGTAATTAAACACCTGTTTCCTGACAGCCGCTAATTCTTTTCGATGTGTATGGAAAACAACCGCTTTCGGATTATACTGAATCACATGACCGTGCGACAAGGTTCGATACCACAGTTCTGAATCGCCACTACACCCGGCTGCCCCAACGTCCAAGCGTTCATCAAAGTAGCCTATCTCATCGAACAAAGCCCGGCGAAAGGCCATGTTGGCACCTGCACCAATTTCCCAGACGGGTGGCCCGGAGGCCAGCGTCTGCTGGAAGTACTCTGCGTCATACTGTTTAGCTACGTAGCCACGGTTGAAACTCCAGTGTGTCTCAAAAATGAGCTGTGCCTCGGTCATTAGCTCCGACGCAATCACCAGCCCTGTCATGGCCGCAACGTTCGGCTCATTGGCGAATGTCTGCCACACCTGGTAAACCCAAAGCGGATGCACAGCTACGTCATCATCCGTATAAGCGATAATGGGTGAGCGGGCCGCCCGGATGCCCGTGTTACGGGCGACATCCAGACCAGGACGAGGTTCCCGACAGTATCTTACCCGATTGAACATACGCACGACCTGTTCGGTACGGTTGTCACTGGGTGCATTGTCTACCACAATGATTTCCTCTGGCTGACAGCGCAGGTCCTGTAAAGACAACAAACACCTGTGCAGGTCTTCCGGCCGGTTTCGCGTGCATATAATCACCGTAACGGGTACAGCTTCCGGGATGGCTTCTGGCTGATGTGCCTCTAAAACAGTTGCCAGTATGTTTTGTAAGGAATCCGCATCTGCAAATTGCGTCGCCATTGAATCACCATCGGGTGCAAGGGATTGGTTTCGTCTATAAGCCTGGAGCGTAGTCTGGATGGCGGAAGCGCTTTTGCGTCTTACTTCGTTTTCATTGATGGGCTCATCGGGCCGGATAAACAAATGACCCACCGGTATTTGCCTGTACCAGAAAACTAAATATAATCCCATTTGAGACTTTTTCGCCAACGGGAATACAATACCATCGAGCAGTTGGACGTGTTCAATCTGGTAGCTGTACGGTGTGTTCATCGAACCAATTCAGTTAAACCTGATACCTGGCTGTCTTCTACCTGGGCTGAGCGTATCGGAAACTGGGGGCGGACAACTCCCCACCATTTTCCATTAAACCGCATGTTGTCTTCTCTAAAATCATCTACGTCAAAGGCTAAGCAACCCTCGTAGTAATAATAGTGCTCCCAGGAGTTCTGATAAATGATGACCGATATGTAGTATGATCCGTCATTCAGAAAGTTGCCGGGTATATCACAGGCCGCTTCAACAACCCCCCTTTTGTACGAATTAAAAGACGACATAACGTCAAACACACACTCACCGTTTTGGGCAAACAATTGAAACCCAAACAACAGGCTGGTGTTATCCTGCATGGTCCAGGCTTCGAGTCGTATCGTCAGGGGGGTGCGTGTATCAATGTATTCACCAGATTCTCCCGATTGCGGGGTCAACAATATCGATTTGATCCGAATGCAGTCATTGCCGGGCGCATCTGCGGGCGACAGCCAGGTTTGATGCAGACGGCTTGACTGATTCTGACCCATATATTGATTAATGATTGACTGAACCGGCCCTATCGCAATCGGATTGCCCTGACGAAGCCATAAGGCATGCTGGCACAAATGGCCTACTGCCTGCAAATTATGGCTGACAAATACGATGGTTCGGCCATCGTGGCGGGCAAAATCCTGCATCTTGGCAAGGCATTTTTTCTGAAACTCAGTATCCCCCACAGCCAGAATCTCATCAATCAGCATGATATCGGAGTTTAAGTGGGCGGCCACTGCAAAAGCCAGCCGCACGTACATACCGGATGAGTAACGCTTGACGGGGGTATCGATGAACTGGGCCACCCCCGAAAAATCGACGATCTCATCGAATCGCTGCCGTATTTCATGCCGCTGCATACCGAGTATGTAGCCGCTCAGGTAAATGTTTTCGCGCCCGGAAAGCTCTGGATTAAATCCGGCCCCTACCTCCAATAAGCTGCTCAGACGACCATTGCCGCGCACAACTCCCTGAGTTGGTCGGACAATGCGGGAAATAATCTTAAGCAGGGTTGATTTTCCAGACCCATTGCCGCCGATTAGTCCCCAAACCTCTCCTTTCTTTATCTCAAGATTTATTTGCTTCAGCGCCCAGATGTAGGACTGATTCAACGGCTGATCGGCAAGGGCTGACTGATACGAAAACGGGTCCGATTTTTTTTGTACCCTGGTAATCCACCATCGTTCCAAATCCTGCTTCAGCGAACCTGACCCTATACTTCCTAATTTATATAATTTTGATACGTTATCGATTTGAATAGCTGTATCTGACATATCATATGGGTTAGAAGAGTATACCTAAAGAACGTCCATCAAGGCTTCCTTCTCTCTATTAAAAAGAAGGACACCAACTACTAATAAACCCAGAGCGCAACCGGAGCTAAAGGTCACCTGTCCCAGGGTAAAATTACCCTCGCCAAAAAGGGCAAACCGAAATAACTCGAAGGCAGGTGTTAACGGATTCAAATCAAGTATCCATTGATAGTTCTTAGAAATAATGCTGGAAGGATACAGAACTGGGGTAATAAACATTAACATCCTGACCATTATCATTGATAGATTGGTCAAGTCACGGTATTTGGCGGTTATTACCGAGAAAATTAACCCTAACGACAGGCTTATGATCCCAATAATCAACAGCGCAACGGGCACATACACTAACCAAAGGCTGGAGGGAAGCGGCAGGTGCTGAAATAGCCAGAAATAAAGAAGAACTATAATCAGCAGGCTCAGTTGAATCAACAGTCTGAGAAACTGCGTGCTAATGACCGATAAAGGAACGATTAGCCGGGGAAAATAAACCTTACTAAATAACTCGGCATTCGTTGTAAACGTCGTGGCAGCCCCACTAAAGACATCGTTAAAGAAGTTCCACAAGATAGTCCCCGACAGGTAAAACAAAACAGGCGGAACAGAACCGGTCGATATGCCAACCAGTTTGTTGAAGACAAGGGTATAAACAAAAACGGTCAATACAGGCTGCAACAAAGTCCACAGTGGCCCCAGAACCATTTGCTGATAGCTCACCAGAAAGTCACGACGCACAAACTGGGTGAGCAAGTTGCGATAATCCCAGAGTGTGCCGATCTCCAGATTCCACCAGTTAGACTGAGCGGTAAATTCCCATTCCCATGTTTTCGAGTTGCCTGATGCATTGACGGGTCGTTGATCTGGTTGTACTGATAGCCAAATTTTCTGTAAACCTTTTTTAAAAAATAGCTGAATGATCAGTAAATAGAGTGAACTGATTCTGTATAATTTCAATACCTGGTTTACATTGCTAATCAGCCTACTTAGCGAATCCGTCGTTTTCCATTGATTAAAAATTCTATATAACTCCTGCTCGGTATATAGTTTCATTGACCTATGCCAGAGTGTCGTTCTATCTTTTTCGGGGATGTATCGTTGTATGCTGTTAATAACGAATAGTAAATCCTCGAACGATTTCCCCGTCGATGACCGTTGGCTGGTTATGGAGTTGGCATGACCTCTGTACTCAGCCAGCGTATCAGGTGTATAGGCTATAGGATAACGATGAGCAATACGCACCCACATTTCCCAATCCTCGCCATAGGTTACGCCGTAAAACGCGCCTAAGTGTTCATAAATAGAACGCCTGACAACCATAGCTACGTACTGAGTCCGTTGTTTATAGGCAATTTTTGGCAGAAAGTCACTTAATATACCATCATTTTTCATTTCTGGCACCTGAATGCCACGCCTTTCGCCCCGAGAGTCGATCTGATAATAATTGCAAAAGGCAGCGCCTGCTTCTGGAAATCGTTGAAACAGACTAGTAAATTTGGTATAAAAATTAGCCGTTACTCTATCGTCTCCGTGTAACAAATGCACTAAATGACCCTGGGCCCGATTAAGACACGTTTCAAAATTACGCAGACTGCCTACGTTATCAGATTGACGAAAATACGTAACACGACCACGACCTATTGTTCTGACCAACGCTTCTACATCCGCATCTGTACTGGCATCGTCCACTACTTCGATTTGCATCTGATCAGGGGGCATTGCCTGCATCAAAACGCTCGTCAATGTTTCTTTTAAAAACTCACTGCAATTGTAGGTTGGAATCATTACTGACCAGAGTGGACGATTGTCTTTGTCAGGGTGGGGTAAAATACTCGGAGGAGAATCTGGTATACGTAAAAGAGTCATGTTGTGATGTGGAATAAATAATATAGTCAACTAAAAATCAAAATATTAACAAATTGGCCTGGATTACGAGTTAATCCACCCAATCAGTGACACTCGTAAGCTAAATATACATAAACCCGTTTTAATAATCAACCAAGCAGGCCTACTAATTTATATATTACAGTTGACAATATAATCATTGATACTGAGTTCGTTATATCTGAAAAATGAAGCTACCAGACACTGGTTACCTGTACTCATAAACATTACTGGCTAACCGAGTTGCGTTGAGTAGCCAGAGCCCCCACGTTGACTTTACTACCCGGCATCATTAAGCGGTGGCTCGTCTGGAACATCTAAAGAACATGCTGGAGAATTCTGTAAGCTGAGATATAAGAGCGTCTGCCTGTCTTTAAGACAAAGATTTCAGCCAACGTTATCAACCTGTTTCGCGCTCGATTACCTGACTTTTAACGTAACTCATACATCATGTACCTCAATCGCAGAGATTTTCTTCGGCAACTTGGCTTCGGTGCCGCTGGCCTGGCTGTTGCCACTACCCTAACCAATACCGGCTGGGCAATACCTACCAAAACCGGTAAACTCCCGCGCAGCCTTCCCGAAACGCAGGGCGTTGCGCCCGGCGGACTGCTGGATTTTGTGAACACCATCGAATCCCAGAAACTCAATGTCCATAGCCTGATGGTGGTGCGGCATGGGCAAGTCGTGGCCGAGGGTTGGTGGGCACCTTATGCGCCCCAACTTAAGCACACGCTTTATTCGCTGAGCAAAAGTTTTACGTCAACCGCCGTTGGAATAGCAGTAGCCGAAAAGCGACTTACGGTTGAGGATAAAGTCGTTTCGTTTTTTCCAAAGGACGTGCCCGAAATCGTCAGCACAAACTTAGCGGCCATGCGAGTGAAAGACTTACTGACCATGTCTACCGGGCATGGCAAAGACACAACACCCGCGCTTCGGGAAGGCACCAATCCCAACTGGGTGAAAAGCTTTCTGGCACAACCCGTTGACCACGAGCCGGGTACGTTCTTCGTTTATAACAGTGGAGCTACCTATATGCTTTCGGCTATTGTGCAGAAACTGACTGGCCAAACCGTATTGGACTACCTGAAGCCTCGCCTGTTCGGGCCGCTGGGCATTGAAGGCGAGGACTGGGAAGTGTCGCCACAGGGCATCAATACGGGCGGTTGGGGGCTTCGCCTTCGCACGGAAGATATCGCCAAATTCGGGCAGTTGTATCTGCAAAAAGGGATGTGGAATGGCAAACGGTTAGTGGCCGAAGCCTGGATTGCCGATGCCACCCGCGCCGAAGTGCAATCGAAAGGCGGCAAAGGCGATGCCAGCGTGAACGACTGGATTCAGGGCTACGGCTACCAGTTCTGGCGGTGCCGTAATGATGCCTACCGGGGCGATGGGGCGTTTGGGCAGTATTGTATTGTGTTGCCGAAAGAAGATGCTGTGATTGCGATGACCTCCGAGACAGGTAACATGCAGGCCATTCTCGATGCTGTCTGGAATCATATTCTGCCCGCGTTACAGGGAACAGGGCTGCCCGGCGAGAAAATAAAACAAACGGCCTTGACGCAAAAACTATCAACCCTGACTTTGTTACCAGCCGTCAGTCAACCCGCCACGACGGTAGCTAATCAGATTAGTGGTAAAACCTATGCCATTGCCGATAACGCCCTGCATGTCAAAGACGTGTCGCTGACGTTCGGTAAGGACGGCTGTATTTTTAAATGGCAGGATGACAAAGGCAGTCATCAGGTATTGTGTGGCGTGAATCGCTGGGTTGAAAGCACAACCACCGCACCCATCACGCATCTGATGCTCACACCAACGCCGGTTCCGGGGGGCGATGGTCGGAAAGTAGCGGGCAGTGGTGCCTGGCAGGACCCCAACACCTTTGTAATGACGTGGCGATTCATCGAAACGGCCCATTACGATACAGCCACCTGTACGTTTAGCGCGGAGGGCGTTCAGGTTGAATTTCGAGGTAGCCTGAGTGTCCTTTCTAATGGCAAAGACAAACGGCCCGTGCTGGACGGGAAGATGATGGCGTGAAAGAATAGAACCGCACGGGCGGTTCTATTGCATTTTACAATAACTTATCCAGCGTAATCGGCAAGTCCCGCACCCGTTTGCCCGTGGCGTGGAAAATGGCATTGGCAACGGCGGCAGGCATGCCCACAATGCCGATTTCGCCCACCCCTTTTACACCAAGCTTGTTAACAATACTGTCATGCTCTTCCACGAAAATAACGTCGAGGTCATGGATGTCGGCGCTAACCGACACGTGGTATTCAGCTAAGTTGTGGTTCATAAACCGCCCGAAATTGTGGTCCAGCACACTCTCTTCGTGAAGCGCTTTACTAATTCCCCAGACCATACCCCCCAGGATCTGACTTCGTGCCGTTTTGGGATTTAAAATCCGGCCGGCAGCAATCGCACTGACCGCCCGAGTCACCTTTACCGTACCCAATTCTTCATCGACCATCACTTCGACAAACACCGCTGAATGGACACTGCGCGTGTAATCTTTCTGCTTTATCACATCAACAAACGCGCCCGATGTCTCACGAACTGCCTTACCTCCGTTCAGATTGACGAGGGTTTGCAGGGGAACGGCAATAAACGGGTCTTCTTTTAGCCTCAGGTGCTTATCAACAAACGCTACATCGTCCCATTTTGCCCCATTAAATGGGGAATCGGGCATTTTCTTTGCCAGTTTGAGCAGTGACTTTCCCACTTCTTCACAAACGGCCTGCACGGCTGACCCAACCGAAGCGGCCGTCCAGGAACCGCCCTGAATGGGGGCTACGGGAAAATCCGTATCACCAAGCCTGAAGATGACATCTTCGACGGGCATACCGAGCGTATCAGCGGCAATTTGCGTCATAATCGTGTACGTACCCGTTCCAATGTCGGCGGTGGCGCTACTTACCCATAACTTCCCATTGACCAATAACGCGGCTTCGGCACGGGCACCCAGCATGAAGGCATCCCATACACCCGTAGCCATCCCCCAGCCAATCAGATTGTGGTCTTTCTTCATCGAACGCGGCTCAAATGAGCGTTTCAACCAGCCAAAGCGTTCAGCGCCCTGCCGGAAACATTCCCGAAGTTCTTTACTGGAATACGGTCGCTTCTCGTTGTGGTCGAGGTCGGTATAATTTTTCAGCCGGAGTTCGAGCGGGTCCATACCCAGTTCATAGGCCAGTTCATCAACAGCTATTTCTAATGCCGTTACGCCCGTTACTCCCCCCGGCGCCCGCATGTCGATGGGTGTATATACATCCAATGGCACTAATTGATAGTCCATTTTTACGTTCTCGGGTGGGTAGAGCATTCCACCCCAGTGGACGACCATTTCGGTATAATCTTCAAATTGCGAGGTTTCGCCATAGGCATCATGGTATAGCGCGTTCATTGTACCATCGGGCAAGGCCCCGAGCGCTACATTCTGCACGGTAGCCGGGCGGTGACCGAACGTGAACATCTGCTGGCGAGTCAGCGTGACCCGCACTGACCGCTTTAATTCCAGTGCGGCCATCGTCGCCATAAATAGCTGATACTGTGGGCGTAGCCCTGCCCCAAAGCCGCCACCCATGTAGGGCGATACAACCCTAAGGTTTTTGAACGGAATGTTAAACACCTGCGAAACATACAGGATGCTGTTCGTTACACCCTGCGTTTTATCGTAGATGGTCAACCGAACATCTTCTTTCTTTTTACCCCCTTTCCCGTACACCACCGTACTGGCAAACATTTCCATTGGATTATGGTGTTCGGCCGCATGGACGTAACGGCTGTTCGTTTTGGCGGGTGCTTCTGCGTAGGCCGCGTCAAAATCACCGCGCGGTTTGGGGGGCGGAGATTTCAGCAGATCAACAATACCCTTTTTTGGCTTACGAGCCTTATGCAGAGTAGCTTCCAGGTCGGTTTCGTGCGTATCTTCTTTATACTCAATCCGAACCAGCGAAGCTGCATACCGCGCCACTTCAAACGTTTCGGCTACGACTAAAGCAATGGGCTGACCGCTGTACCGAATTTTCTCATCCCTCAAAGGCCGAAACGGCGAACCGGCTGGTGCATCCTGATCTTTGTAGCTTATGTCGAGCCAGGCGAGTTTTGGCCGGTTTTCGTAGGTAAACACCTGTAGTACACCGGGCAAACTCAGCGCGTCGCTGGCATCAATGTTGGTAATTTTTCCTTTGGCGATGGCACTCGATATGACGTAGCCATAGGCTAAATCTGGCGCGAAGAACTCAGCGGCATATTTCGCCTTGCCGGTCACTTTTTCCTTGCCGTCAACGCGGCTAATGGGTTTTCCAATGGCAGTCATGCGGTTGGTTCGAGTTTAGCGGCCTGTCCTAACGCCCGCACAATGGCGCGTTTAGCCAGTTCTATTTTGAACGTATTATGCCCAAATCCCTGAGCGCCTGCCAGTAAAGCCTCGGCAGCGGCCCGGAAGTTTTCTTTTGTGGCAGGTTTGCCCACTAATAATGCTTCGGCTTCTGGCTTACGCCACGGCTTGTGGGCTACGCCCCCAAGCGCAATTCGGGCTTCGGTAATGGTTTTATGATCCATCTCCAACGCAGCCGCTACGGAGACAAGCGCAAACGCATAAGAAGCCCGGTCGCGGAGTTTCAGATAGGCATGGTGTTTTGAAAATCCTTTTTCCGGCAGGTCTATACTCGTAATGAGTTCGTCGGGTTCGAGCGTATTGTCGAGGTGGGGGGTGTTGCCCGGAAGCCGGTGAAACTCAGCAAACGGAATGGTTCGTTCGCCATTCTTCCCCGTAACCTGCACTTCCGCTTCGAGAGCCGCCAGCGCCACGCACATATCCGACGGATGCGTCGCAATACACTGCGTGGTAATTAGTCCACCGTTCTGGTCAATGGCACTCGTTCCCAGAATAGCGTGAATCCGGTTGAAGCCATTGAGGGCCGAACAACCCGAGCCGGGTTCGCGTTTGTTGCAGGGCGTGGCTGTGTCATAGAAGTAATAACAACGAGTGCGCTGAAGCAGATTTCCGCCATCGGTCGCCATGTTGCGTAGCTGGGGCGACGCCCCCGCCAGAATCGCCTGCGACAAGAGCGGATACCGTTTCATGACTTTCTGGTCGTAAGCGGTGTCGGCGTTCGTCATGAGTGCACCTAACCGCAGCCCACCGGCAACGGTTTCGGTGATGCTGGCTAAAGGCAAATGGGTTATGTCGATAAGCCGGGTTGGGCGTTCGACATTTTCTTTCATCAGGTCGATGAGATTGGTGCCACCCGCAATGAATTTGGCGGTTTGGGTGGATGCCCGTTCGCTCACAGCATCGGCAACGGCGTCGGCACGGGTGTAGGTGAAGCTGTTCATGCGGCTGTTAGGTTTTTATTCATGACCTCTTCAATCGCATCCACAATGTTGGTATAGGCGCCACACCGGCAGATGTTGCCGCTCATAAGTTCCCGAATGTCGGTGGTGGTTTTGGCTTTCCCTTCGTTCATCAGCCCAACCGCCGAGCAAATCTGACCGGGTGTACAATAGCCGCACTGAAAGGCGTCGTGGTCAATAAACGCCTGTTGCAATGGGTGCAACTCCGCTTCCCCCGACTCCGTATTTTTTTGCGCTATTCCTTCAATAGTCGTAATCTGGTTGCCTTCCTGCATAATGGCCAACGTCAGACAGGAATTAATGCGTTTGCCATTGACCAGCACTGTGCAGGCTCCGCATTGCCCATGATCGCAGCCTTTTTTGGTGCCGGTGAGCTGCATGTATTCCCGCAACGCATCGAGCAGGCTGGTCCAGGGGGCCAGTTGCAGTTGGGTTTCGGTGCCGTTTACGGTCAGCGTAACCGTATGCGTGGGCGGTAACGACGGCGGGCGCTTATCGAGCGGACGCGACTCAGTGGTTAGGGTCATAACGGGTTGGGGCTATGTCTACTCCCCGAACCGTTATCTGCCCAGGTTGTTTAAAAAAATAGGCAGAGCGCGTAATTATCCCCGGCAACACCCCTAACCAACCAAAAGAAAGTAACAACCCGTCTCCATTTTAGTTATCTCCTTGAATTAACGCAGCTTCATAGATAACCATACCGATTAAGCTCATGATGGATTTCTTAAGGCGTTTCTATAAAAAATTATTCGCCGACTCTATACCTATGCCGACTAAGACTTCTCCTGATAAGGATACTGACAAAAAGCCCAGGCAAAACATGCGTGCTAAAACGAAGCATACCAATCAGGGATTTTTTGCTAATTTCTGGACTGTACTTAAGGATGCGTTCAGCAGCTTTCAGGATGACCGTTGTTTAAAACTCAGTGCGGCTCTGGCCTATTACACCATTTTTTCGCTGGCTCCGCTTTTAGTGCTGATTATTTCCTTAGCCAGTATTTTTCTGGGCGAAGAAGCCATTCAGGGGCAAATTTTTGGCCAGATTAATGGGTTGGTAGGCAACGATGCGGCCAAACAGATACAGGATATGATTAAGAATGTTGGGCTTTCGGGGAAGACGAATACAGCGCTGGCCATTGGCATTGTCACTCTGCTGATTGGCGCCACGAGCCTGTTTGTTGAAATTCAGGATTCGGTAAACTTAATCTGGCGGGTAAAACCAAAGCCGAAACGAGGATGGCTAAAGCTTCTCAAAGACCGTCTTCTCTCCTCTTCACTAATTGTCAGCCTGGGATTTCTGCTGCTGGTATCCTTTATTATCAATGGCATCATCCTGGCCCTGAGCGATCAGCTTTCGCGATTCCTGCCCGGCATTGGTGTATACGTAATCAGCGCCATCAATTTTGCGATCAGCACGGTGGTCGTTACAGCCTTGTTTGGTATTATTTTCAAGGTATTACCTGATGCCAAAATATCCTGGAAGGACGTTCGCTGGGGCGCTTTCTTCACAGCCGTTCTGTTTATGCTGGGCCGTTACCTGATTGGCTTATACATCGAAACAACCAGCACCAGTTCGACCTATGGAGCCGCCGGTTCGCTGATTGTAATTCTAACCTGGATTTATTACACGGCCGCTATCCTATATTTCGGGGCCGAATTTACGCTGGCTTATGCCAATCATTTCGGGGTTAAAATCGAACCGGCTGAGTACGCCGTTTATGTCGAGCAAACCGAACGCGAACGCGACGTAGCTACGATTCCGACGGAGAAAAAGGTGGAACAGAGTAAGAAATGATGGAACGCGTAATTTTCTAATGTTAATCGGCTTATACCACCCCCAACCGAAGCGTCGGCCCGGCCCCTCCTAAAACAGGAGGGGGCTAACAGGAAACTTGTTTCTACACGTTCAGCTTGTTTGTGAGGAAATAGGATTGACTTAGCAGAGCCCCCTCCTAAAACAGGAGGGGCCGGGCCGACGCTTCGGTTGGGGGTGGTAAGTTACTTCACCCCTACTTTGCCCCTATCTTGTATCAAGCACCACGTAGCGGATGCGTTGGCGTTTCCACGTATAGGTGATGTGTACGAGACCGTCAGCCGTTTGAATAACAGCCGGATAGGAATATTCGCCCGGTTCGTTTTCGAGCGTTGCCAGCGGTTCCCAGGTTTTTCCATCGCGGGAAATAGCGACGCTCAGCGGGGTGCGATCTCCGCCCGGATGATTTGGCGGAACCGGGTTATAGACCAACACCTGTCGACCATCTTTCAGCGTTACGGCATCAATGCCGGAGTTAGGATTCAGGAGCGACGTTTTCTGTAACAATGCCCATGTTTTGCCACCATCATTCGACCAGGTTTCGAGAATAAATCCGGCTTTCTGACTGCGGCATAAAGCCTGCAACCGTCCATTAGGATAGAACAAAACGCTGGGCTGGATGGCTCCATCCGTAATACCTTCATTAATGGGTGCGGTTTTCGTCCAGGTTTTACCCCAATCGCTCGTTTGCTCAAAATGCACCCGCCAGTTGTGGTCTTCCGAACTGCTTGGGCAAAGCAACACGCCTGATGGCAGCAACACAGGTTTGTTTTTGATAGGTCCCGCAATACCCTCCGGCAACCGCTCAGCCGCCGACCATGTTTTGCCACCATCGCTTGACCGTTTTAGCATTCCCCACCAGGTTGAGGGACTTGGACCCACTTTGTAAAACAGAAGCAATTCACCTTTCGGCACCTGAAACAGCACCGGATTCCAGCAAGGCAGTCGTTTTCCGTCGGGCTGAACACCAGTAGCCACTTCAACGGGCGCAGTCCAGCGGGAAGCGGTGAGGCCGCTTACCCAAATACCTACGTCGGGGTGGCGCTCGTGCGTACCGCCGAACCAGGCCGCTACGATACCATTTGGCGTTTCGGCCAGAGTTGACGCATGACAGGACGGGAAAGGAGCCTGTTCATAAATCCACGTTTTCTCACGAATTACGGGGTTTCCGGTCTGCGCGAAAACGGCTTGAATGGACAGGCAAAGCGCACCAATAAAGAGTCGACGGGTAAGCATGGGGAATTGGCTATTTCGCAGTGTATATCTGCGAACCAAAGGTTTATTATTTGTTAATCTACCGCCGAGCTAACTTTGATTGAGGAAGTGATAAGTTTGCTAACTTAACGCTCCCCTATCCAAAACTCGCCCCCATCGACGACTCACTCTGTATGAACCTTAACCGTATCTATTTTTCGCTTCTCGTTCTTCTTGCTGGCTTGCCGCTGCTTAGTGGTTGCCGTAAGCTCACGCCCGAGTCGGCACAAACCGGCAACCTGTCAACCCGCTATAAAATACCCACCGACGACAGTACGCTCTTCGCTGATAAATCGCCGTTTTTGATGCCCTACAACCGCATCATCGACGCAGCGGGGCAGTCGGTGAGTTTTGGCGATGCCAGTGTAGAAAATCACAGTTTAGATGCGGTATTGCTGCCCGACAAAAAAACGCTGGTGGTCGAAGACCGATTTGGCATTGCCTTCTTCGACGTGCAGAAACGAGCGCTTACTTCGCGCTGGGACTACAACAAAGAATCATCGCTGAAAGGAAGCATGAGTTCATTTTCGGGCATTAAAGCCATCGTTCATCACGACTCGACTTACATTTTCTGGGGAGCCGGAGGGCGCGGAAAACCCAATTCGTATGTGATGCAGGCCGTTTGGGATGGCTCCCGCGCCCGTTTAGTCCGAACCATTCTGTTTGAGCCGTTGGCTCCGGCCACCATTGCCCTGCCCAACGAAGTGGCCGTTCGGGAAGAAGGGGGCGACTTGTATCTGTATACGGTGTTGAACGGCAACAATCAGTGCGTGAAAATCAGGGTACGCGACCAGCAGGTAGTCTGGACCGTTCCCACGGGCGTAGCTCCATTTGGTCTGACTCTTTTGGGCGACAAAGCTTACGTGACCAACTGGGCCGGGCCGGTTCCTGACGCCAAAGACGGGCTGGAAACGGCAGGCGTACCCTGGGGAAGCGCCTACATCGACCCAAAAACAGGAGCTATGGCGCGGGGGACAGTCTCGGTCATTGATATCCGGCAAGGGAAAGCCGAACGCGAGCTATCCGTTGGTTTGCACCCAAACGCCATCATCAGCAACCCCAACGGGCGGACTTTATATGTAGCCAACGGCAACAGCGATTACGTTTCGGTTATTAACGCCCAGACACAGCAGGTTACGGATTCAATTTTTGTGGGCCTCTTCAACCGGGGAAACGGCTACATCGGCAGCACCCCTAACGGCTTGGCTATCAACCCACAAGGCACCACGCTGTACGTAGCTAATGGGTTAGACAACGCCATTTGCGTGGTTGACCTGAGCAGTCGCCAGATTAAAGGCTACATTCCCACACAGGCTTATCCATCGGGCATTGTGCTGAACAACAACGAATTATACGTAACGAATCTGGAAGCCGTCGGTGCCCGGATTGCGAATCCCGTCGATCAGGGTGGGCAGGGCAAAAATTCGTCGCAGGGCACGGTGAAGGCCTTTAATTCGCATAAACAGTTGGCCTCCGTTTCGTTTATTCCGGTGCCGAGCGAAGCCGAACTGGCGGTTTATACCGAAAAAGTCAGGAAGCAAAGCTTGGAATTCCGACTGGCCTTAACCGAGCAAACCCCTCGCCCCAACGTAGCGCCCCGACCCGTGCCCGAACGCATTGGCGAACCGTCGGTCTTCAAGCATGTACTGTATATCATCAAGGAAAACCGAACCTACGACCAGGTACTGGGCGACATGCCGCAGGGAAACGGGATGCCTTCGCTCTGCATCTTCGGCGACAGCATTACGCCCAACCAGCACCGGCTGGCAAAAGATTATTTGCTGATGGACAACTACCATGTATCGGGAAAATCATCGGCAGAAGGTCACCACTGGGCCAGTGCGGCTATGGTTACGGATTATACGGAAAAAAGTGTGCGGGCCTGGTTCCGCAGCTACCCGCACGTGCTGTATGACGCGATGGTGTACGATAAAAAAGGGCTGGTCTGGAACAACGCCCTTGATCATGGGAAAACCGTCAGCATCTACGGCGAAGCCTGTACTTGCGCCTTCGACAAAAAGCAGTACGACTGGAAAAAACTTTATCAGGCACGGCAGGAAAGCAAGCCCTTTTCCTATACGAACACGACCACCATTTCGCGCATCCGGCCCGTGCTGTCCCAGAACTTTCCGGGCTGCGACGACGAGACCATCAGCGATCAGATGCGGGCCGATGCGTTTATTAAGGAACTGAACGAAACAGCCGCTAACCCCAACGCCGACCTGCCGAACCTGATGGTGATGTCATTGCCCAACGACCATACGGCGGGTACTAATTCTGCCTTCCCGACCCCACGGGCGATGGTAGCCGACAACGACTTAGCGGTTGGCCGGATTGTGGACGCGGTCACGCACAGTCGCTTTGCCGCTTCGACGGTCATTTTCATTACCGAAGATGATTCGCAGGCGGGTTGGGACCATGTATCGGCCTACCGCACGACGGGCTTCATTATCAGTCCCTACTCGCGGCTGCAAAAGACGGTGCATACCAATTACAACCAAACGTCGATGGTGCGAACGATGGAGCAGATTCTGGGCCTGCCGCCCATGAATGTAATTGATGCCACCGCCCTGCCCATGTTCGACTGCTTCAGCGATAAACCCGACCTATCGTTTGCCTACACATCCCTGCCGAACCGGGTTAAGTTAGACGAAATGAATGCCTCACCAACGAGCTTAAAAGGCGCGGCCCTGCGCTTCGCCAACCTCTCGACCCGCTACGGTTTCTACCAGATTGACCGGGGCCACGACGATCTGCTCAACCGGATTTTGTGGTTTACGGCCAACGGCAAAAAACGCTACCCCGCCGAGTTAGCCGGAGCCGAGGAAGAAGACGATGATGACGATTAGATAAAAAAGTACGATAATAGGGGGCGTTGAGCGTAGTCTTAGCCTACGCCGAACGGGGGTACTAAAGAAGTTTAATGGCCTAAGTGTCTTTATTGCTCGGCCTATTTCACCCCTGAAGTCGCCCGCGACTTCAGGGGTGAAATACGGATAGCGAATTCTGTTCTATAAAATAATTAACATAAGTGTGCTTTTACAATTACCTAACCAGTAGTTTTGGGGTCTTATAGGTGTATCAACAAAACTTGACGATGAAGAAGCTACTGCCTGTTCTCCTATTCTGCTTTATTTCTTACCTAAACAACGCTCAAACGCCTGTTTACAGAAACTCAGTGCAGTTTCATGCCGAAGCGCTCTTTATGAAGGGGGATAATCAGCCACAATCGCCAGTTCTCAAAAACTCCTTAATATACGCCAGAAAATTAGGGCAAAGCAGGTGGGTAGCCGAAGGGGGTATTAGCTACACGAATCGGTATGTTCGGGAGCAATTCACTCCTTTCCAATCGTTTTTTCCAGGAGATCGCTCCCAGCTCATTACGGCTGATTTGACTTTTCTGTACACTGTCCTGAGTCGTAATCGGCACGCTCTCCGGCTTGGCGCCGGGCCTTCATTGTGGTACACCCGAAACGGCCGTATAGACGATTTGACAGGCTGGACTAACGCAGGTGGGCAGCAGCTCGAAGTCATCACATACACCCGTAGCTATAGCCATTCGTTCAACGTGGCATTGGCTTTAAGGGCGAGTTACGAATATGCTCTAACTCCACGCATTATAGTGGGCGTGCGAACCAGTACGGGCGGTAATGTCCTTAAGGGCGATGGGTTTTCTACGCTGGTCGGTACGCTGTCAACCGTAGGCTTTAGTGCTGGTTATTGTTTTTAAAATTGGAATTTCAGCACGCAAAACTTCTTCCCTATTGTGCCCTAATGAAGATCACTTACTGAACAACTTCAACATAATGAAAAACGTGATCCTTTTGCTCCTGTTGATAGCCATAACGTTACCCTCGCTGGCCCAAAAGACAGAGGCATTTTTAAGCGTTAACTCAGGATTATTTTCCTTTCAGGGAGTATCGGCTGAAAAAACATCTCAAATTAATTTGTATAGCGATAATATTGGCTACACCAATAATCCCTTTGGCGCTGAGAAGGGATTTTCCTATGGTTTATCTTACCAAATTCAATATCTCTCTAAAAACAATTTCATAGCTGGTATCAGTTTAGGATATGAAAATTTGAGAAGCAAAACGACGCTTAATACGGTTAATGGTTTCGATGGCAAGACCACCTTTCAGGTAGCGGCATCGGGCCGAAGTAACTTATCGCATCACTTTATCAACGGCTTTCCGTATGTAGGTTATCGACTTGTTAACAAGCCAATCGCTGTAGATTTAACGGGTGGATTTGACATTGGATATTTATTGAAATCATTTGAAAGTGGCCAGGCTATTGGCACTAATGGTGTCAATTATAAGAGTGCTTTAGAGCGGACGAGCATCAAACTTGACCTTAGACCCCGGGTGCAGTTATCGGCTGGTTACGCCAAACTTGGTCTTTATGTTGGATATGCCTATGGGTTAAAAAACTACAGAAGTGGCTGGGTAGGCGGGCCAAATCAATGCAATTCTGAACTGATCCGATTTGGGATCATGTATAAATTACAGGGATAGTACTTTTCTATTTCTTACTAAACCCAGATTACACAGTTGTTATGCATAATCGTCTTTTCCATGACTCATCGTTCCTACTTCCTCTATACCTTCGCAGCCCTGTTAGCCCTCTCCCTACTGGTGAACTGCCAGCGAAATAGCAGTTCGTCGGCTTCTTCGGAAGAGGCTGAAATGTATAAAAAATTAGCCGCTGCCCGTGTCAATCTGCCCAACGGCTGGTCGCTGACTCCGCCGGGCAGGAGCCTTGATCTGGACGATTTGCCGCTTAATCTGGTCGTGTCGCCGTCCAAAAAATACATTGCTATTACCAACAATGGACAAAGTACGCAGAGTATTACGCTGATTGATGCGGCAACGGAGAAAATCGTAGATACGGCTAAAGTGGGCAAAGCCTATCTGGGGCTGGCCTTTAGTGACGACGAAAAAACGGTGTATGCGTCGGGTGGGAACGACAATAAGATTCTGGTCTATAAACTCGAAAACAACGCGCTGGTGCCCGACGAGCCCATCGTGCTGGGCAAACCCTGGCCGGTTAAGATTTCACCAACGGGCCTGTGCGTCGATGATGCCAAAAACCGGCTGTATGTCGTCACGAAAGAGGATAGTGCCCTGTATGTATGCGACACCAAAACCCGAAAAGTCATCAACAAACTAAACGTGGGGGCAGCCGCCTACACCTGTCGGCTCTCGCCCGATAAAAACGAGTTGTTTATTTCGCTATGGGGCGGGTCGAGTGTACTGGTAATCAACACGAATACACAAATTATTGCCGCTAAAATTCCGACCAATAAAAACCCGAATGACCTGCTGTTCACCCGCGATGGGAAGTATTTGTTTGTGGCGAATGGCAACGACAACACGGTGGCGCTGATTGACGTGGCGAAACGGCAGGTAATGGAAACGCTTACGGCTTCGCTCTTCCCGGATGCGCCCGTAGGCACCACGCCTAACGGTCTGGCGCTCAGCGAGGACGAAAACACGCTTTACATTGCCAATGCCGATAACAATTGCCTGGCCGTATTCGACGTAACCCGACGAGGACACAGCCGGTCGGTAGGTTTTGTCCCGACTGGCTGGTACCCGACGGCGGTGAAAGTGATTGGGTCGAAACTGTTCGTTACGAACGGGAAAGGCTTCTCATCGAAAGCGAATCCTAAAGGTCCTAATCCGGTACGGTCTCGGGCGGCTCAGCAGGTGGGTCCCAATCCGCAGGCCAACCGGGGGCCGGTGCAGTACATTGGTGGGCTATTCAAAGGCACGCTCTCCATCATCGACTTACCCGATACTGAAACGCTGGTGGCTTACTCGCGCTTAGTGTACGCCAATACGCCCTACACCAAACGCAAAGAATCGGAGTCGGAAGGGGAAGCGGGTAACCCCATCCCCCGGCGCGTGGGCGATCCGTCGCCGATAAAATATGTGTTCTACATCATCAAGGAAAACCGGACGTATGACCAGGTGCTGGGCGACATGCCCGAAGGCAACGGCGATGCGTCGCTCTGCCTGTTCCCACAGAAAGTAACACCGAATCAGCACGCTTTGGCAAAAGAGTTTGTGCTGTTAGATAATTTCTACGTCGATGCCGAAGTCAGCGCCGATGGACATAACTGGTCGTCGGCGGCTTATGCCAACGATTACGTCGAAAAAAACTGGGTAACGAGTTATGGCGGGCGGGGTGGCACGTATGACTACGAAGGCCAGAAAGAGATTGCCTACCCGCGTGATGGGTTTATCTGGGACTACTGCCAGCGGGCGGGCATCTCCTTTCGGACATATGGCTGGTTTTCCGACGACGGCAAAGCAAACATCAACGTCTTGAACAATCATTATTGCCCTGATTTCAAAGGTTTTGACCTCGGCTACATGGACACGAAGCGGGAAGAAGTCTGGGAAGCCGATTTCGATAAATTAGTTGCCGCCGGAACCCTGCCAAAGCTTAATACCGTCCGGTTTGGCAACGATCATACCTCTGGCGCGAAGATTGGCCTGCCCACGCCCGATGCCGCCGTTGCCGACAACGACCTCGCGGTAGGCCGATTTGTCGAGCATCTGTCCAAAAGCCCTATCTGGAACCAGTCGGTGGTGTTTATTCTGGAAGATGACGCTCAAAACGGCCCCGACCATGTGGATGCTCACCGCTCGATTGCGTTTGTGGCGGGTGGTTTGGTGAAACGCAGCTTTGTCGATCATACCATGTATTCGACCTCTGGTATGCTGCGAACCATCGAGTTGATTCTGGGCCTGAAACCCATGAGCCAGTACGATGCGGCTGCCACGCCAATGTGGCGGTGTTTTACCAGCAAACCCAACACCACTCCCTTTGTAGCCCGCGAAGCCGGGGTTGACATCAGCGAGAAAAATGTGGCCGTCAACTATAATTCCAAACGTTCATCGCTCTTTAACCTGACTCACCCCGACGACATCGACGACCTAATTTTCAGCGAGATTGTCTGGCAAACGGTACGTGGCAACAAAAGCATCATGCCCGCCCCCCGGCGTGGCGCGTTCGTGCGGTTAGGAGCAAATGAGGAGGAAGGTGAGGAAGAGGATGATTAATATTTTTTCAACACCTTCACCAAACTGCGGCTTATCAGGGCATAGCCTTTGTCGGAGGGGTGCAGGCCGTCATAAGTTCTGTCGATGGCTCCTACTGGATAGGGGTATTCATCGGTTTCGGGGTTGAACGGAATGTCAATAAATTTTGGGTATTTATAATTGGTGTACACCCCAGTACGCGGGTCTTTCAGGCGTTTGTACCGAACGAGCTTGCTGAGTTGTAAGCTTTTCAGGTGGTAAAGGTCAATAACCGGGAGCTGCTCATAGCGGCTAATCGAGTCGATGGCGTTGGCAAACGCTTCGAGCGACTGGCCGTTTTTGGGTTTGTATGACCCATAGGCATTGTTTTTGAAGTTTGCCAGATACACAAAATCGGCCCGCTGCATCGGTGTAATCAGAATGATGGGTGCCTGGGGATTCAGGCGACGAAGCTTGTCGATAATGATACGAAAGGAACCGTACAGAGTGCCGCTGCCGGTATTCTGGCGGTAATCCTGCAAACGTCCAACGGGTCGGCCTGACCACCAGTCGTTAGTGCCCAGAAAGACCGAAAACACATCGGCTTTCACCAATCCCAGCGTTTCAATGCCCGACGCGATGCGGGCAGCGGTCCAGCCGTTATGCCCCTGATTAATGTAATGAATGTAGGGAAGTTGCTCCACTACGCGGGTCATATACCCTTTGGTGATGCGGTTTCCCGTTTCGTTCGGGTGGTCATTCAGGTAGGTAATTGAATCCCCAATGGCGACCCAGCTTAGTTCGTTGTGGGTAAAGGAACTGAACAGACAAATTAGGCCAAGGAGGAGAATCCATTTCTTCATAACGTTCGAGGTATTAGCAGGCATCATTCCGCATGAAATACTCGTTCCAGCGGCACCACCACGGGCGAATTGTCAGGATTCGTTTCCATCAAATCGGCCATGTATGCCCACCAGCGCTGCATAACAGGTAGATTAGGCAGCATATCAGCCGTATGGTTAGGTAGTCGCTTCTGAACAGCAAAAAGCGTTCCCGATGTCCGGTCGAGGTAAATAGAATAGTCGCGAATGCCTGCGTCGGTCAGTGCTGCCGACAGGTCCGGCCATATCTCATCATGCCGACGTTGATACTCAGCCTCCACGCCGGACTTTAATTTCATGATAAAAGCGATTTCCTGCATAGCTTTTGAAGGGGAACGCAGATTTTTAGGATTGATATGATTAAATAAGATTTTTTATCTGCCTGCGTAAATCATAGCAATCATAAAAATCCGCCGGGGCCGCCCGTGCGGTTCCATATTACTATTTCATCTTATACAATTCCACTCCGGCCAGCAAAAAACATCCCAATCCATAATCGTCAAAATCGGGTTTGCTGGTATAGGTAACGGGTTGACCGTCTTTGGGTTCCTTGCCGGTTCCCTGCACAAAGCCCAGAAAACCATTTGGATGCACACAGTCGGTTACCATCGCGTTCCAGGCTTTGGCGATGATCGGTCGATAAACCTTTCCATCGAGTAAGCCGTGATTAACGCCCCAGGCCATGCCATAAGCAAACAGAGCCGTTCCGGTCAATTCCTTACCCCCAAAATTGGTGGGATCATGAAGACTAACATTCCAGAAGCCATCGGGCCGCTGGAGGGGTGCTAAGGCCCGCATCATTTCCAGGTAGGTTTTTTCGTATTCGTCGCGATGGGGGGCATCGTTCGGCATGATGTCGAGTATCCGAACCAGAGCTGCCACCACCCAGCCGTTCCCCCGCGACCAGTAGCAATCCTGACCATTCGGTTCTTTGTAGGGTGGCACAAAACCCTTATCGCGCCACCACAAATGATCTTCGGGATTATAGAGACCGTTGCCGCCATGCTTCGTTTTCGAGTACATATAAATCTGGTACATCTTCTCGAAGTAGGCGTTCGGTCCGGCGTTCCGGTCCTTTTCCAGAACGCCGAGTTGAGCAAAGACTGGCATCGCCATTTGCAGGGCATCGATCCAGTTCCAGTCGTCAACCTTATCGCTCTTCACCATCGCGTCGATGGATGCTTTAATGTCGTGAATAAACTCCGGCTTGCTGCGGCCCGCCTGTCGTTCAATCTGATAAACGTCAAGATACGTCTGACCGCAACACTGGTCGTCGGCATTTCGGGTGTTGATGCCGCTCCGTAGGCCCCAATGATGCTTATAGCCCCACTCAAGCGCATAATCCAGATAGGCTTTCTTCGGGTCGATGCTGTAAAGCGCCATTAATCCTTCATAATAGACAGCCCGCGTCCATATGTTGCTGGGGCGGGTTTTGTTGGTCACGATTTCCGTACCGGGGTCGGGCCAGGTGTTCATGAAATACGCATCCGCCAGCGTCATTTTAGCGAGAATGTCCTTTGGGGCAGGCAGTTTCTGCGCTTGTGAAGAAAAAACAAAACCCAGTACCAAAAGCTGAATAACCGAACATCGGAGTTTCATGCAAACAATTCAGTTTTAAAGTTGACTGCGACCAGAATAATTTTGAGGAGTATGATCTACCACCCCCAACCGAGCGTCGGCCCGGCCCCTCCTAAAACAGGAGGGGGCTTTGGCCCGGAGGTTTTTAGCCCCCTCCTGTTTTAGGAGGGGCCGGGCCGACGCTCGGTTGGGGGTGGTTGGTGCGCGGTGTATTTTTTAAGCTCAACGCAGTCGCCAGGGAGCGGGTAGTTATTCCAGCGATGATGAATCGCCAAAGCGGCTCCTAAAGCAGATGCCTGCGCGACCGATGCGGCATACACCTCACTGTCGGGGAACGCTTTTGCCAGCAGGTTCATATAAATGGGATTCTTCCCGAAACCCCCATCCACGAAAATGCGGTAGGTAGCGGTCCGCCGGTTCGGTAAGTCAGCCAGTACAAGCGAGGTCGAAATCAACTGCTGAGACATGATATCCAGAATCAGTTGATGATAGGCTTCGTCGTAGTTAGCAAACTCGGTTAAATCGCGTTCCCCAAACAACGATCCCTGCATTGAAATCATCTGCTGCCCTTTCGCGTGGTTTTCTGTCGTCACCTGACTGGCCTGCCGGCGAAGTTTTTCAATCGTATCAGGATTATAGGATACACCGACAAAATAATCTTTTGCTACCTGAAAATGGTCGGCTAATCGTTTGGCCTGATGCTCATGTTCGTAACCCGCAAATAATCGCGATGCTTTCACGGGCTGGCCTTTGTAATGCATGAAGTTCAGGCAGTCATATTGCAACTCTTCGGCGGTGAGCGGGCGGTTGTTGAATGGGTTCATGCTCACGCACCAGGTTCCGGTCGAAATGAGCACGAAGGGGTCCTGAAATGAAGTTAGGTACGGAATCAGGGCCGCCGAACTGTCGTGCAGACCCACGCCCACCTGAAACGTGGCTCCGCCAATGGTTGTCAGCCTGGCCGAGTCAGACGGAACGATGGGGGCTAAATGAGCATCAATGCCTTCTTTCCTGACCCACTCATGGTAATCCTGCCGGTCGAAATCCCAGAGAAAGGTATGGCACCCAACACTGGTCAACTCTGATACGGGCCAGCCGTTCACCAAATAGCTTACATACTGAGGCAAATGCAACGCATAGGCCAGTCGGGCAAATACCTCGGGGTGTTCATGCTTGAGCCGGTACAATTGCAAACCAGAATTTAAGCTCTCCAGCGAGGGCGAAGCCGTTTGCCGGGTGATGTCGGCTTCGGGGCCGTAAGTAGCAAAAAACTGTTGCAGCAGCGGGACTGGGTAGGGTTTCAGGTAATTATAGAGCGGACAAACCGGCTGACCAGCCTGGTCTATCTCGACAAAACTGGCCCCATAAGTCGAGAAATTGACCGCTTTTACCAGGAATTGCGGCAAGGCAAGCACCTCGTCCAGCGACGATTTCACCCAGGCCGATAGCTTATCTACGTCCTCACACGCATCCCCATCTTCGTCGGTTGTCTCAGCAAACTGCTCCGATTTCTCCCAGACGATTCGATACTGTTCGTCAAATAGAAACAGCTTTTTATTGGTCTTCCCAATGTCGAAAATGGCGACGACGTTCATAGACAATGAGTGAGTGAGTGAATGAGTGAATGAGTGAATACCAGTCGGCAGAGAAGTTTTGCGTCAGCCATTCACTCATTCACTCATTCAAAATTAATTTACAGTCCTGTAGCTACAGTTTTGGCGCCCCGTTCGCCGATAAGCTGCTGGCGAACGTTTAGCTGACGATACAGGCCCAGCGGGTTTAGCGCACCGCCCGCCCGCCGACGCGCTTCGGCAACCAGTGGCCGCACGTCGGTCCGATAGGCTTCCTGCAAAATTTCCTGGGCACGCACCGGATCATTGGCTTCGCGGGCTTCTTCGAGCGCATCGCGGTCCACCAGCAACGCCTGAGCATAGGCCAACTGAATCGCTTCGACCGATTGAAGCAGGTCTTCGAGGGGGTCTTTCACGTTATGACTGGCGTCAATCATCCAGCCGAGGTCTTTGGCGTGATTCATACCCCGAGCGTCCATTCCGTCAATCAATTCATTGAAAATCAGAAACAGTTGGTAAGGTCGAATGCTGCCCACCGTCAGGTCATCGTCGCCGTATTTGGAGTCGTTGAAATGGAAACCGCCAAGTTTTCCCTGATGCAGCAAAATTGCCACAATCTGTTCGATGTTGGCATTGGGCAGGTGGTGGCCCAGGTCAACAAGCGTATAGGCTTTCGGCCCGAGTTTGCTGGCATATAGGAAGCTGCTCCCCCAGTCGCCCACAGTCATGGAATAGAAATTCGGTTCAAAGGCTTTGTACTCCACAAACACCTTCCAGTCGTGGGGCAGGGCTGCGTAGATGTCGGCTAAGCTGGATAAAGTCCGGTCGAACGCTTTACGAAAATTGAGTTGCCCCGGAAAACAGGACCCATCCGACAGCCAGACAGTCAACGCCGTTGACCCCAGGGCCACGCCATGCCGGATGACCTCAATGTTGTAGTCAATGGCCTGCCGACGCACCGCCGGGTCGGTGTGCTGCAATGACCCAAACTTATAACTAAGGGCCTGATCGGGCTGATCCTGAAAGGTATTGGAGTTCACCGCATCAAACTGAAGCCCGTGTGTGGCGGCTAACTGCTTGATAGCTTCGGCATCGGTCGGAATATCCCAGGGAATGTGCAGCGAAATGGCACCACTGGCCCGGTTAAGCGCATGAAGCAGTCCCACATCGTCGATTTTCTCCTCAAGCGAACGGGGTTCTCCCCCACCCGGAAACCGTCCGAAGCGCGTCCCGCCCGTACCCAGCGCCCAGCTTGGAATGGCGATTTGAAAATCGATGAGTTTCTTAATAATCGGCTCAGCCGTAGCCACTGCCTGCGTCCAGTACGACAGTTTCCGCTGGTGATTTTCGACCTGCGTCTGGTTATAATCGGCTATCTGTTCAGGTTTGAGTTGCATAAAGGGTTGGTTTTAATGAATAATGGATAACGTAAAATGAATAATTAGACAGCGCCAGAAATCATTATTCATTTTACATTATCCATTATTCATTGATTTTACCGCACAAAGGCCATTGCTACGCCACCATCTACATTCAGGACGTTGCCGGTCGACTTGGCGAGCAGGCCATTTACGCAGGCCAGACAGGCATTGGCGATATCTTCGGGGAGAATGATCTCATTCAGCAGGGTTCGTTTGGCGTAATAGGCCGGGAGTTCTGCCACCGTGATGCCATAGGCTTTGGCGCGCCCTTCGGCCCAGGCACCCGCCCAGATTTTTGAGTCGGAAATGACAGCATCGGGGTTCACGACGTTCACCCGGATGTGGTCTTTGCCTAATTCGGCGGCATTCAGGCGGCTCAGGTGCAACTGTGCGGCTTTGGCAGAACCGTAACCCGCATTGTTCGGGCCGGAAACTAAGGCGTTCTTACTGACGATATTGATGACATCACCGCCCAATTTCTGCTTTCGCATGATCTCAACGGCTTTCTGCGTCACTAAAAACTGACCTTTTACCAACACGTCATACAGTAAATCCCAATCCTTTTCGGTATGCTCCTCAATCGGCTTCGAAATGCTCAGGCCCGCGCAATTGACCACAATATCAACACCGCCGAAAGCCAGCACTCCCGTATCGAACGTAGCCGCAATGGTATCGGCCTGGGTTACGTCTAACTGATCGGCGGCATAGGCGTCTTTGCCGTATTGTTTCTGGAATTCGTCTTTGGCTCCGGCCAGTCGGTCAGCATCGTTATCGTTAATAACCACGACGGCCCCTTCGCTTAGGAATTTTTTGGCGATGGCTTTACCGATGCCGCCCGCGCTGCCCGTAATCAGGGCAATTTTCCCCGATAGGGCTTTCGGCTTAGGCATTCGTTGCAGTTTGGCTTCTTCGAGAAGCCAGTATTCAATATCGAAGGCTTCCTGCTCCGGCAAACCCACGTAGTCCGACACGGCTTCGGCCCCTTTCATCACGTTGATGGCATTCGTGTAAAATTCAGCCGCCACCCGCGCCGTTTGCTTGTCTTTGGCGAAGGTAATCATGCCCACGCCCGGCCACAGGAATACCACCGGATTCGGGTCACGAATGGCGGGGCTGTTGGGGTGCTTGCAGCGTTCGTAATAGGCGGTGTAGTCGGCACGGTATTCGGCAAAGGCTTTTTCCAAGTAAGCGGTACTGTCGGCTCCGGTCAGTTGCTCAGGGTCGAGCACCAACGGACGAATTTTGGTTCGCAGGAAGTGGTCGGGGCAACTCGTGCCTAAACGGGCCAGCCGGGGCAAATCGTTCGAGTTCACAAATTCCAGCACGCGCTCATCGTCGGTAAAATGACCAATCATCTGGCGGTAGCTGGAGGCCAGCCCACGCAACGTTGGCATTGCATCTGCCGCCATTTTTTTCCGGGTATCGGCCTCCACACTCTCGCGGGCTACTCCCCCAAAAACCGGGCGTTTTTTCCCGAAGTTCTGATGCAGGTATTCCGATGCCTGTTCGATGATTTCCAGCGTATTGATATACGATTCATAGGACGTATCGCCCCAGGAGAACAGCCCATGTCCGCCGAGGATAATCCCGCGCAGGTTCGGCTGTTTCTTAACGGCTTCTTCCAGCTTCAGCCCGAGGTCGAAACCGGGGCGCTGCCAGGGAATCCAGGCCATCTGGTCACCCCAAATCTGGTGCATAATGGCTTCACCGTCTTTGCTGGCGGCAATGGCGATGAGCGCATCGGGATGGAGGTGGTCGATGTGTTTATAAGGTAGCAGGCCGTGCAGGGGTGTATCGATAGAGGGGGCCGCGCATTTCGGGTCGAACAGGCAGTGATCGAACAGGCCTACCATTTCGTCTTCAAATTCCAGCCCCCGGTATCGGCTTTTCAACGCATGCAACCGGTCAACATAGAGGTTGGCACAACCTTTTTTGGTCAGCGTACCAATGTCTCCGCCAGAGCCTTTCACCCACATCACTTCGACGGGTTCGCCGGTGAGCGGGTTGGTTTCCTGCACTTTAACCGATGTATTCCCACCAGCATAGTTGGTCAGGCGGAGGTCGGCTCCGAGCAGATTGGAGCGATAAATAAACAGGGCGACTTCATCGCCCGCCAATTCGGCTGCCTTTTGCTCGTCCCAGAGGTAGCTGACGTAGTTGAACGCTTGGGTTGTGTTCATAAATGTATGGTAAGTAGTATCTATCTGAAGTCCTGCTTTTAGGCAAAGTACGTTTGATTTAATTTCTCCTGTTTCCTGTACTTTCCTGTTATCACAATAATTTAATTCTGGTGATTCAATGGATTTTGCTAATTCTCCCGTTGCCAGTGGCAGCAGGGAAAGCTACAGATCAGGCGATGTACAGGTAAGTACAGGTAAGTTTCGGCAGTGGACAGGAATACATTTGTTAACGTCGTTCACGGTCTCCGATCTGTTCGGTGTGCTGGCACAGGCTCCCTCCAAACCCCTCACCAACGAGTTAAAACAGCATTGTAATTGATTTCTTTATGCAAGTTCTGATTGGCATCATTTACCACACGATTGGTGGCGGTTTTTCGGGCAGCTTTTACATGCCTTTTAACAAAGTGAAAGGATGGGCTTGGGAAAGCTACTGGATTGTTGGAGGTCTTTTTTCCTGGCTCATTGTACCTCCCTTAGCCGCCTACCTAACCATCCCCGATTTTGCCGCCATCATTGCTTCGGCTGATATGAATGTTAAGATGCTCACGTTCGTATTTGGTTTACTCTGGGGCATCGGTGGGCTAACGTATGGCTTGGGCGTTCGTTATCTGGGGATGTCGCTGGGTAATTCGGTCGTGCTAGGATTCAGCTCGGCTTTTGGCGCACTGGTACCTTCGATATATTACAATATCAACCCAGTTAAAGGGAAGGTCTCGTTTACCGATATGCTGAGCTCAGGTGGAGGGCAGTTAGTGTTGCTGGGCGTACTGGTTTGCCTCATCGGCATTGCCATTTCGGGTAAAGCCGGCATGATGAAGGAAGCTGAACTTTCGGAAGCCGAGAAGAAAGCCTCTGTCAAAGAGTTCAGCATCGTGAAGGGCCTGACCATTGCCGTGATCTCCGGTATTCTAAGCGCCTTCTTCAACTATGGAATCGAAGCAGGCAAGCCCTTAGCCGATCAGGCTGTTGTGCAAGGTTGCAATCCACTATTTCAAAATAACGTAACTTATGTGGTGCTGCTATGGGGCGGCCTGACCACCAACTTTTTGTGGTGCATGTACTTAAACGCCAGAAATAAAACCTTCAGCAATTACACCGATACCCGGACGCCCATTCTGGCCAATGTTCTTTTTTCGGCAACCGCTGGTACTATGTGGTTTCTCCAGTTTTTCTTCTACGGGATGGGTGAAAGTAAGTTGGGCAATGGCGCCAGTTCCTGGATTATTCACATGGCGACCATCATTCTGACCGCGAATATGTGGGGCTTGTATTTGAAGGAGTGGTCGGGGGTGTCGGCCACGACCTTTCGCACCTTTATCACCGGCATTGTCGTGATTCTTATTTCAATCGTCCTGGTAGGAATCGGGAATTCCCTTTGAGCAGCGAATGAGCACCCCTAACTTTATACTTAAAACACCTCCCGCGCAATTTTCATGACATTGTCGGATTTGCCCATTGTGTAGAAATGCAGCACGGGCGCCCCGGCCGCTATTAGTTCACGTCCCTGCTGAATGCACCACTCAATGCCTACCTGCCGGGCTTGCTGGTCGTTTTCGCAGGCTTCTACCGCCTTTACCAAATCTGCGGGCATTTCGAGATGAAACAGCTTAGGCAGAATCTGCAATTGTTTGCGGGTGCTGAGGGGCTTCAGGCCCGGAATAATGGGCACGGTAATGCCCTCCTGTCGGCAGCGTTCAACGAAATCAAGGTATTTTTTGTTGTCGAAAAACATCTGCGTCACGATATAATCCGCGCCTTTGTCGATTTTCTGTTTCAGATACTGGAAGTCGATATCGTGGTCAGCGGCTTCAAAATGTTTTTCGGGGTAAGCCGCTACACCGATGCAGAAGTCGCTGGGTGCAAGGGGCGTATCTTCTTCGTGCAGGTAAATACCCTTGTTCATGTTAGCCACCTGCTCCACGAGTTCGCTGGCGTAGGTATAGCCGTTTTCTTTCGCCTTAAAGGTCGTGAAGGGCTTGGCCGGGTCGCCCCGAAGCACTAAGGCGTTGTCGATGCCGAGGTAGTGTAGGTCAATGAGGAAATCTTCGGTTTCTTCGCGGGTGAAGCCCCCACACAGCACGTGCGGCACCGGGTCAACGCCAAACCGGTGCATTATGGCCGAGCAGATACCGACGGTGCCGGGTCGCTTGCGGGTTACAATTTTCTGAATCGTGCCATCGGGTAACGGACGCTCGATGTATTCTTCGCGGTGATACGTAACGTCAATGAACGGCGGCTTGAACTCCATCAACGGCTCAATGTTATCGAGCAGGTTTTTCAGATTATCGCCTTTAATGGGCGGAATCACTTCAATCGAGAAAATCGGCTTGCCGCTGGCGGCTTTAATATGATCGGTAATCTTAGTCATTGTTGGTAGCAACGATTATTACACAGAGATGCACAGAGTAAATAGAGATTCGCTGAGAACTCCGTGCATCTCTGTGTAACAACTTTTATGTCAATCACCCGAAATCAGTCTATGTCGAGGCAAAGTTAACGCGAAAACACAACCAGCCGCACGTAAATTCCGTTGGCCGACCCGTTACTCCAGGGCTGCACATCGAGCCGGCGACCAACATCGCTCCGATTTTTCACTTCGTGGAGTTTCGGAATTCCCCACCCCACCAGAGACCCAAACGCGGCACCAGCCAGCAAATCGGACGGGTAATGCAGGCCCCCTTCGTAGCGCAACACAGCCGTAGCCGTAGCCAGCCCCAGCGAACCTACCCAAACAACGGGTTTTAATCGGGAATGCGGAAAATAGTGTCGGAATAGTTCGCCGGTAAAAATGGCCGTAGCAAAAGCGTTGGTCGCATGGCCCGAAAAAAAGGACTGCCGGGCATCGCGGCCCAGTTTCTCCTCTAATGGTGCGTCGGGATTATAAACATAGGGTCTGGTGCGTTGCGTAATGGCTTTCACGGTACGCTCAATGCCATTGGCAAGTAAGAGCGTTTCGATGTACATAATGCCAACCGTTTTGAAGTCCTGCCGCATGGGTTTGGTGCCCACCGCCAGCAAACCAGCCAGCGCAACGTTACCTGCCAGCGTTACATCGCTCAGGCGGTCGGCAGAGGGTGACCAGTGATACGTAGCCTGCCGGTCGAAGGCGTTGATGTCGGCCCGGTTCAGGGAAGCGATCTCGGCTTTAGTGAGCGGGTCGATGGTATGATTGAGCGCCAGCGACGCCCCCAGCGACACGGCCCCCACGCCCAACACCGTCAGTTTACGACCTGTTTTTAGCGCATAGGGTGACTGAGCTTTGGAAATGATGAATGATGAATGATGAATGATGAATGAAAGAACGACAAGTATAAGGGACCTTTGGTGAAACCATTTTAGAGAAACTCCAGCAATTACATTCATAATTCATCATTTATAATTCATCATTCCTTACACCACCTTCACCACCCTCGGTTCATCAGCCAAATAGACTAACCGGCCTTCTACTTCCGGGAAGCCCATTTCCCGATATAAATTCGTGAAGTATTTCAGCGAATCAACGGGATTATGAGTCTGTGAGGCCATAACCTCCGGCGATTCACTTACGACCGACTCGTATTGAACCAGAACGATGTGCCCGTCGGGATAGTACACCACCCGGTGTGGAGCGCCGTATATACGTTTGCGGCTCAGAATCGTTCGGTCGGTGTCGATGCGAAGGGTTGCGTCGAATAGCGGAGCTAAAGCCGGATGGGTGACAACGGCCAGCAGATTATATTTTAGCGCTTCGCACTCGACCTTGCGAACCAGCCCTTCGCTGACGAGTTGCCGCAGCACCGTGTCAATGCCTTCCGGGCCTTTCAGCAGACTCAGGGCCGCGCAGAGTTTGCGGTCGCGTTCGCGGGTTTGTTCAAACGTCGCCACGTCGAACATCCGGTCGGCCATTCGGCGCAGTTGCAAATCCTGCCCCCGGTGACCGCTCACAATCTCATTCAGCACAATCTCGTCTAATTGGTCGTCGGTTTTCTGGTGCGTGTTGGCATCGGCGCAAAGGCTAATAATGTACGACGACTGCCCATCCTGCCAGGCACAGCCGCAGTTTCGGGCCACGTCGCTGTCGCGCAGGAAGGCATGAAGCCAATGGCTGATGGTATTGGGTTGTCCTTTGTCAAATTCTTTGGCTTCGGTAATCACATAAAGCCGGTCGGTGGGGCGGGTAAAGGCCACATAGAGCAGGTTCATGTTTTCCAGAAAGGTGCGGGTCATTTCCTCCTCATATTGCGCGGCAACGGATTCGGGAGCACCTTTCAATTTGCTGGTAACGTTAGCCGGAGCCGACAGCAGCCGGGCAAGCACTCCCGTTTCCGAATCGTACGCCAGTGCATCGGTGCGGATATCGGCCAAATCGAGCCAGATAGTGCTGTCGTTGATGGGTTCGACCCGCCAGTTGGCAAACGGAATAATCACAACCGGAAACTCCAGCCCTTTCGATTTGTGAACAGTTTGAATGCTCACCGCATTGCGGGCATTTCCTTCCACCGAAATCTTCTGCCGAACGCCTTCCCAATACAGCAGAAAGTCGCTCAGATGCCCGCTTCGTTTCTGGTTAAAGGCCAGCACCTCGTCTAAAAAACGGAACAGAAACGGGTTGTGTTCGGCCTGATTGAACAGGTTGAACTGAGCCGTCAATCGCTCGGCTAACTCATACGGATTTAGCTGTCCCAACGCATACGGGTCGAGTGGATAGCCTTCGTCGGCGAGGTAGGCGTACATGGCCGAAATGTCGCCTTCAGCCACGGAACGCAGCGTTTCAGTCAACTCATCGTCCGGGAAAATACCGCGCACGACCCGATGAAACAAATACAGCAGTTCATAACGAAGCATCCGCAGGTCGGGCCGTTGCAGCACCTGCATAAGCGTGACGAGCCACTTGACCGGGTCCGAAAACTCCAGCGACAGCGAATCGGCCGATACCAGCGGTATCTGTTGGGCGTTCAGTTCGTTGGCTAAGGCTTTAGCATCGGATTTCTTCCGGCACAGAATGGCAATGTCGCCGTATTGATACCCATCGGCTAAGGCTTTTTCCAGATGCTCAATGGTTTTTTCGAGCATTCTGGCTGTCAGACCTTTGCCCGTGTTTTCGTCCTTCGCCACGAAGTCAATCTGCACATGACCATTCGGGCGAGCGTTGGGCGAGGTTTGCTGATGAAACTGCTGTTTGGCGTCGAACACCTCAGCTACTTTTGGATGCTGGTATTCAAACTTACGGGCGGTGAACTCGAAGAAATCATTATTGAAATGCACAATCGGTTCGGCACTGCGCCAGTTGGTGTTGAGCATTTCGGGTTCCAGATGTCCACCGAGCATCTCAATCCGGTCGGCAGTCCAGGAACCGGGATTATGCGCTTTTTTCAGGCTGTCGAGTTCCTTCCGATGCAGGGCCACAATCTGGTCCATGTCGCCCCCCCGGAAGCGGTAAATGGCCTGTTTGCCATCGCCCACAGCCAGATTGAAATGGTCGGCTCCGAGGGCGTTTTCAATGAGGGGCAGCAGGTTGGCGAATTGCAGCCGGGAGGTATCCTGAAATTCATCAATCAGGATGTGGTTGTACTTGGTGCCAAGTCGTTCATAGAGGAATGGCACCGGCTCTGTGGCGACAATATCAATGATTTTCTTATTAAATTCGGAGATGTGCACACGCCCGTCTTTCCGAAGCAGGTCGTCGAATTCGACGCGCATCTGCTTCAGCAGGGCTAATTTCTGCAAATGAGGTAACAAACAGTCGAACAGCGTCACCTGCCGACTCGTCGCGTCGCGAATGGTGATAATCTGGGTCAGGCAGTCGGTCAATTCCCCCGCCATGTTGTCAATTATGGCCTGCACGGGCAGGGGTGTTTTTTTGATGTACCAATCGCCGTTGTTGATGGCGTTGTTTACCCGCACACCAGCCTCTTTCTGGGCATTCCCTTCGGCAACGGCTTTAATAAATCCACCGACCCCACTCAGTCCATACGCAAAATCGGTCTCCGACAAACCCGCATCGGTTATCAGCACCCACGCCCGTTGCCCATGCCCGACAATCTCATTTTCAACCTGTTGATTGTAGTCCAGCAGTTGCGTTCGGATGGTTCGTAAAGCGCCCGGCGAGAGTTCCTGAGCAGCATTGACGGCTTCGTAGAACTGGTCGGAGGTTAGGTTGCGGCCAAACTCTCTGAGCAGTTCCGGCAGTTGGTTCCAGCTTTTTCCTTCGGCGGCTGTATTGGTGTAGTATTCACTCAGGATGGTTGTAATCTCATCCATTTCCTCTGTTCCAGCCTTTTCGATGAGGTTGTCGATAGCCAGTTCGAGTACTTCGTCGGTTTCTAATTCGACCTCAAAGGAATACGGCAAGCCTAACTCATCCGTAAACGCCATCACAACGCGCTGCGTGAAGGAGTCGATGGTCGTTACGCTAAAATCGGCGTAGCGGTGCAGGATGGTTCGGAAAACGGAGCTTGCTTTCTGCCGGAGCCGGGCCTTTTCTATGGCGAACGCATCCGTATTGGGTGCAACGCCAAACAGTTCAGTCACCAGTTCGTTCAGCAACGGGCTGTCTTTACCACCGGCAATGTCGGAGAGGTTTTTGAGTATCCGGTTCTTCATTTCGTTGGCGGCTGCGTTGGTGAACGTCACCGCCAGAATATGCCGGAAATAATCATCCTTCGCCCCCGGTTGAAGGGCCAGTTTCAGGTATTCTTTGGTAAGCGTGTATGTCTTACCCGACCCCGCCGACGAACTGTAGATTTTGAACATGGCCGTAGCAGTCGTCAGTCAATAGTCCTCAGTCGATAGTGGCTGACGCAGGTATTGCTTTAATACAGTCCGTCGTTACGGACAGCTTACTATCGACTGAGGACTATTGACTGACGACTGCTTTTAAAAATTATACCGCAACCCCAATCCCGTATTTAAACTCAGGAAAAACGGAGCCTGGAGCAATTCGACATAGGCACCGGTTTCCAGAAAAAACGAATAGGGCTTGTTGGCCGGAAAAATTTCCAGCCCCCCAACGCCCGACCCACCCAAAGACAGGGCGTTTTCGTATTCGCCATTTAGCCGGGGTGGGTAATACCGACGGTTGTTAATCTGCCCGCCAAAACCGTAATAGGCCCGGATGCTTTCGCTTTTCGTTAAGGCCGTATGCCACAAAAAGTGTCCCTGAATGGTCAACCCCACGCTTTTGTAGTCGCCGGAGCGGTAACTGCGTTTGGTGCCATACAGCCCCCCGTAGGTGCCAATGTTCAGATCGAAGGCGTGGTTGGTCCCGAAATATTTGCGGATGTTCAAGCCGGAGGGTTCGCCAAGGCGAAAACCAACGGCCCAGTTGTTATACTGCGCCGAAGCCGTAGATGACAGACTTAACCAGCCCAATAGACTTAACGTTGCAATGACAAATGATTTTCTCATACAGGTAAAGAAAGTAGTCTTTTTTTTAATGAATGAAGTGAGTGCACGCGCTTCGTTCACTTAGACTATGAGTTCTGGTTGGCGTAACGGCCATTCCGGCTAACAGCAAACAATAGGTAAAACCATCAACCATTGGAAACGAGTTCGGGTTTGGTGGCTTCATCACCCGTTCCGAGGGGTAAATTGGGGGGCAATGGGCTGTCGTGCATTTGCCGAAGCACCGTTACCAACCGCTCGTTTTCATCAGCCGTTCCGACCGAAATACGCAGACAACCATCGCAGAGTTTTACCTTAGAGCGGTCGCGGACAATTACCTGTTGGGCAATCAGGTACTCGAATACGGCTTTAGCATCGGCAAACTGCACCAGCAGAAAATTGGCATCCGACGGATGAATGACCTGCACCGAAGGCAACGACGTTAAGGTTTCAGCTAAAGCCTGACGCTCATGCAGAATGGCGGCAACCATCTCATTTTTTTCAGACTCATGCGCGAGGGCTTCCAGCGCGAGGGCCTGCGTAGGGGCCGAAATGTTGTAAGGTGGTTTAATTTTATTCAGTACGCCAATCAATTCCTCCGAGGCAAAGCACATGCCCAGCCGCAGAGCCGCGAGGCCCCACGCTTTCGAGAAGGTTTGCAGCACCACTAAATTCGGGTAGTTCGCCAGTTCGCTTGTCCACGATGGACTGTTGGCAAAGTCGATATAGGCTTCATCAACAATCACTAAGGAGTGAGTAGCGACTTTGAGAATGGTATGAATAGCCTCCGCCTGAAGCAAATTGCCCGAGGGATTGTTGGGCGAACACAGCCAGATGAGCTTGGTTGCTGGTGTTATAGCCGCCAGCACAGCCTCCACATCGACCTGAAAATCAGGAGTCAACGGCACTTTGATAAGCTGAACATCATTTATGGCCGCCGACACCTCATACATGCCGTAAGTCGGCGGCATAATCAGAATGGCATCTTTACCTGGCACACAGGTAGCTCGCACGAGCAGGTCGATGGGTTCGTCGGAGCCGTTGCCCAGAAAAATCTGCTCAGGACGAACGCCTTTGATCGGAGCCAATCGCTGTTTGATCGCCCACTGGTGTGGGTCGGGGTAGCGATTATAATGGCCCTGCGCCGTGGTTGAACCGAAGGGATTTTCATTGGCATCTAAAAACACACCCTCCGTACCGGTGTACTCATCGCGGGCGGACGAATAGGGTGTTAAGGTCAGGATGTGTGGGCGCAACAGGTTAGTCAGCGTAAACATGGGCAGCAGAATCTCGTAAAAATCCCCCAAATATACCGTGTTCAACGGGACCGAACCATTTTTATTTACCACCCCAGCCGAAGCGTCAGCCCGGCCCTTCGACTGGGGTGGGTAATTTATTTACTGGCAGTAAGGGTAAAGCTCACCCCATCGGCGCCTTCGCCTTCAATGCTGATTTTGCTGCCCGTGCCGCGCGCAATCACCGTACCGTCAAACTGGAATTCAATGTTTCCACCACCCGTTTCCGTTACGGTTACGTCATCGACTAAATCATCGGCGTATACCTCATTGGTCGATTTCAGGTTGATGCTTGCCTTCACCGATACAGTATTGGCGGTTTGGCGGGCTACGGTGATGGTTCCTTTCAGATTGGTCTGGCTGGCCGGATAGGTTTTCCCGGCGGCCGTCAGTTCTGAAAAGGTGTACTGACCAGCGACACGGCCTGCCAGATCGGGAGCCGGATCGGTATTGGACCCTTTTTTACAGCCTGTGAGGGCGGCAACGAGCAACAGCACAACAAGTGCAGGCATGCGGAAGAAAAACAGTGTTTTCATGTTCATTCGTATTTGTTTAAAAAGAGGAAGATTCGAGGCCAGTTCGTCCGGCCTGGTGATGCAAATCTGGCTGGCTAACTCACCCAAACAAAGCCTTTCCTGCACCAACCGTCAAAAGGGACTGGTCAACTGGTATAACTGCGGAATGAATTGACGAAGCAGGTATAAGCAAGTCGTTGAACAAATGGTGGCGTATGAAGCCTCCGCTCCTGAACACCACCGAACAGGCCCTTTTAACGGTTGACAACCCGAAAATGACAGTTCATGCACGATCTGGTTTTGGCCAGGCGCCAACCCAACCAATTTTGGGGAACAAATCGCAAAAATCTTTCAGTAAAATACATGAATCGTAAACTGTTAGGGCTATTAGGCCTGATTGGTGCCCCCGCCTTAGCGTTGGGTACACACCTTATGGGAATTCATCATCCGCTGGCCGATACATGGTTTGGGAAAAGCTGGGGGTTGCTGTACATCACGGGCTGGATGGCCAGCATGGAAGGCCTGCGCCGGATGGAAGCTACCGGGTCGGGTCGGTTTGGGAAAACAATTATACGGGTAGTACTGGGTACGCTCCTCTTAGCCAATGTATATAACGTCTGGGAAATTATTGACCCCACGTCTAAATCGCCTTTATATTTTATGGTGGACATGTGCTGGCCATTGAGCAATCTGCTGATGATTCCAGTAGGCATCGCTGTCTTGCGGGCCGGGCGGTTGCGGGGATGGCATCGCTGGGTGCCCCTGTTCGTGGGTTTCTGGCTTCCATTAACGATGATACTATCGAGGTTATTCGGCATGGATAGCCCGGTCATGATAGTGTCAGGAGCATATTCGACCCTGATGTGGTCGCTGCTGGCGATAACAGTTATGACGGCTCCCGAGACAAAACCTGGCCTCCAAAAGATATAGCTGTTTCGGGCTAATCCACTACCCCACTCTCAAGAATACTCAACCTCTTTTGTTCGCAGTTTATCTCTGCATTCAGTCCATAAGGAATGGTGAAGGTTGGCGAGGTGTGGCCAAAATGCATTTCCGTTATAATAGGCAGTTCAGGCAGTTGGAGTTCCTGACTTATTAGTTGACGTAGAATGTCATTATATTCGTTCGTAAAGGCATTGTCGTAAGGCCTGCCGACGAGCAACCCACTGATTTTGTGAAAGATACCCTGTGCCGCATAATTCCAGAGGATTCGTTTAAAATTCGTTGGGCTAATCATTTCTTCCGACGTTTCCAGAAACAGAACGGCGTTGTCCCACTCCTGGACAGGTATCCAATAGTCGGTTGCTTTGAGAAAGTCCAGCACCTCTACGCAACCACCCAATAATCGGCCGGTCACGGTTGTATGCCCCTGTAGAAAATTCCAGCCGGTCGATGGCGTTAATTTTCGCTTTGTGTTCTGAAGCGAAACGTCGCCCCAATCCAGTCGTTCACTCGTCCAGCCGGTGGTGTTTTGTGGAATGATACCAATCGGATCAGGGCTGAACAGCGTTCGCTTTAGATCGGCTACCTCATAAGGTAACATGCCTCCATTTTCGGCGAAACCGACAAGCAGCGAGGTTCCGTAGAACGAGGTTAAACCGGCTTTATAACAAGCCAGATGCGTAATGGTCGTATCCGAAAATCCTAAGAATATTTTGGGGTTATTGGTTAGCACCGACAAGTCGATAAAGGGCAGGGTGCGGATGCTGTCGTCGCCACCAATCGTTGAAATAATGGCTTTGACAGACGGATCGGCGAAGGCTTCCATCAAATCGTCGGCTCTTGCCTGTGGATTTTTATAAAGCCAGTCGGCTGACTTTAAAGCATTCTTCGTTTCCACAACCCTCAGGCCGAATGTTTCTTCTAATTGGCGCTTCCCCGTTGCATACCGTAGCGGAAATTCGCCCGGACCACCCCAGGAGAGCGAGATAGCCGCTACGGTGTCGCCGGGGGCTAATTTTTTCGGTTTCTGGAGCGTTTTCATGAATGGGCAAATGAAGGATTATGAGCGGTTTAACCAGGCCGACGCTTTGGTTGGCGGTGATTCGCTTAACGAATCACCTGCCTTGCGACCACCCCCAACCCCCTCCGGTTTTAGGAGGGGGTTGGGGGTGGTCTGAACGTGAATTGCTTTTCGGCTCATGCCTGCTCTAACGCGGCAATGTCAATCTTACCCATTTTCATCAGGGCGTTCATAACCCGTTTTGCTTTTTCCGGGTCATTACTCTGCAATAACTTATTTAATGCCGAGGGCACAATCTGCCACGACAGGCCGAATTTATCTTTCAGCCAGCCGCAGGGGCCTGGTTCGCCCCCTTCCGAGAGCTTCTCCCAAAACGCGTCGACTTCTTCCTGGGTTTCGCAGTTGACGAACAGCGAAATGCCTTCGGCAAAGGTAAAATGAGGGCCACCGTTCAGTGCCATGAACGTCTGTCCATCCAGTTCAAAGGTGATTGTCATGACGGTTCCGGCCGGGATTGGTGCGCCTTCTCCATATCGAGTGATACGCCCAATTTTCGAGTTTTTAAAAATGGATGTGTACCAATTTGCGGCTTCTTCGGCCTGGTCGTTGAACGTCAGAAACGTGGTGATTTTTTGCATGTTGTTTACTATTGTCGGTTATTAATCAGGTAAATATACCTTAATCACCCGAATCGAAACGGGGCCAAAACCGGCAATAGGCAGGGGTAATTGCGGCAAGCTTAGTAAAGCTTACAACCGCAATCGCTGCTTATCGTTCAGTAAAACGTCCTGTAGTTTCTGGTAGGGTAATTTCTGCGGGGACACCCTATTGTCGATAGCCAGCACAGCCGCCGTAGCCGCCGACTGTCCCAGAATCATAAAGACCGGCTCCATCCGAATCGACCCATAGGCAATGTGTGAACTGGACAGACAAACCGGCACCAGCAGGTTGCTGCACTCCTGCTCTTTCGGCAAAATCGACCCGTAGGCAATTGAGTAGGGCTTGTCGGGATGAACGCCAATGTCGCCTTCGTTCTGCACAAAACCGTCGGCCTTTACGAATCGCTGGGCGTTATGGGCATCTAAGGCATAAGACCCCATGCCAATCGGATTAGGCACGTCTGTTTTGCCTAAGGCGTCATTTTCTTTCATCACAAATTCGCCAATCATCCGCCGGGCCTCGCGAACGTAAATCTGGTGTGGCCAGCCGCCGTTGTCCGTAAATTCATCTTTCGGCAGGCCCCACTGCTGCATGGATTCGTGCACATCGCCGGGCACCCTGGGGTCGTTCTGCAAAAAGTACATCAGGCCTTTCTGATACAGTTCATGGTCGCGGATAATTTCGCGTCGGCGTTCGTAGGTTGCGTCAGGGTAATCGTAGTTTTTGCCGATATAGTCGGTGCTGAACGGGCCGTGATTGTTGGTGTCGGTTTTGCGATTCGGAATCGGGTCGTATTTGCTGAACGTTTCGCGCCAGCCCGACGCAAACACGCGGGCCAGGAGTTCATAGCGGGCCGGGTCGTACCCTTCGGGCTTCGGAAACGGAAGGTGGTTATCGGAGTGGTTACTCAGGCACATACGAAAGCAATACGCCTGAATTTTATGGTCGCCCGTACCATTCTCACCCGGTTTGTTGGCCGATACTTCCGGCAACAGGCCACTCTTCGGGTCGCCCACGACCTTATACGGACTGATATTGCTTTTAAAATGATGTCCATGCTGAAAAACGCCCACCTGCACCCCATTGTGGGTTTCGCCATAGGTGCTGTTGGCTTCGCGGCCAATATGATACTTAACCCCGGCAGCAGCCATCAAATCGCCTTCGTAGGTGGCGTCGATGAACATACTGCCTTCATAGACCTGCCCACTTAATGTGCGGAACGAACGAATGCGCCCCGCCTGTTTCACAACACCTTTTGCCGAGCGGTCGAGCCATTCGTTGCGATAAATAGTGAGTTTATTCTCCCGAACGAAATCCTCAAAGACCTGCTCAGCCGCATGGGGTTCAAAAATCCACATGGTTCGGTTGGCTCCGTCGAGCGCAGGGGTACCCTGGCCTTTGTTGCCGTATTCCTCCCGTTTCTGCCACATCCACGATGCGTTCTGCTGATAGTGGCTGTAGAGCCGTTGATAAAACTCCCGCGACAGTCCTCCGATAACCTCTTTGTTACCCGTGTCGGTGAAACCCAGCCCACCCGACGACAGCCCGCCGAGGTGTTTATCAGGCGAAACAACAATCACTGACTTACCCATTTTTTTGACCTGAACTGCCGCCACCACAGCCGCCGACGTGCCCCCATAGATAATAACATCGGAATGCCGGATCGTCGGACGGCGCACCACCGTTCGCCGGGTAACAGCTTTTCCGGTGTCAGGCCCGGCTAATGAGAGCGTCACACATAAACCAGAAATAGCAGCGAACAAAAACGTTTTCAGATAATGAACTTCCATACCAACCAACAATTTTGTGGAAATGCAGGCCTCACCAGGCGCTGTCATATACCAAAACGCAATGGGCAGTACCTCTACTCTCAACGGTAGGCTAATTGCGTGATTACCAGTACAGCAATAAAAAGCCCCTTTTGCGAAGTAAGCAGTTGGTTATTACCTGCTTACTTCGCAAAAGAGGCATAGCCGGATGCCAGCTAAGGCAGTTATTTACCGGCTTCCGTAGACGGTGGCGGTTCGCCGGACGGGGCGGGCCACCGTTGTACCTACGCCCAACAACCGGAAACGCTCAGCGCGGAAAATGGTGCGGATATGTTGTGTGGATTTCATGGTTTATTGTTGTTTACAGTTGTGTCAATTGTGTTAAAACTTTGCGGTCAGACCCACTTTCAGGGCTGAAACGCCATACCCTACTTCGGCAAAGGCACCAATTTTCGGGCTGAACAGGTAGCGTGCGCCAGCGTGTATGCCTACCCACAGGCCACTATTGTAGCCGCTACCATAATCGCTATAGCTATAACCGTAAGAATCGCGGTAACCGGCATGGCGGAAACCCACCGTTGCGCCTACATACGGGTCGAAGTTCTTGTCCTGTACGTTCAGGGCTTCGGCGAGGTGATAGGAAGCCCGGGCACCGGCATAGATGAACGTATAACGCCCTGAGTAGTAGCCATAATTATAGCGGAAATAGTCGAGTGAGCCGCCCACTGAAAAGTTGTTTTTCAGGTCAACTTCTACGGAAGCACCTAAGGGCAGGCCACCGCCGTAATAAGCGGCTAAACCTACACCAGCATTCACGTACACATGCCGGTCGCTGGTCGAGGCAACGCTCCGCCGGGCAGGTGCCGGAGTCGATTGGGCTGTGGTCTGTGGGCGTGATTCCGTTTGCCGGGTCACCACAGGAGCCGGTTTTGGCGCGGGAGCAGGTGCCTGTGTTTCAGTTTTTACCGTCGCTGCGGGAGCGGTGGCGACAGCCGTTTTCTTCGTTTGCCCTGCAGAAGCCTTAGAAACGGATGCGTGTGGTTGAGCAGCGGTTTTGGGTGTCGTGCGCCGAACGGGTTGCTGTGCCTGCGCCGATGCAGCCGAAAGAACAAGGGCAATAGCGAGCGTGGTAAATTGGGTAATTGTTTTCATCGTCGTATTTGTTGTTTTTGGTTTTTTTATGAGGAACACTGCAAACCTACAACATACCCTACCCGATGAGCCAGCCTCCCTTTCGTGAACCGGGCAAAGAAGTGCCTGAACTGCGCTAATGAACTGGTGAAACGGATTAATTTAGATGGATAAGCAGAAGATTTGTTGGAGTGAGGTAAACCGATTTAACCCTCAATATCGCCGTTCGTGTATTCCCCTTTCCGGTAAATAGAGCAATACAAATTAATGCAGCTTACTGTTTGTATATTTGCTTATCCTCTTAAGAACCCTTTCTGCTCAATTAATGACTTACGAAGCCCTCGCTCCGCTTTTTCTGGGTATGGTGCTGGCCATGCTGCTGACCAACACCGTTCAGTGGCTGATGTATCGGGAGCGTATCTATGGGATTTATTCACTCTAGACCATCACCTGGGCGCTCTATTTCACGGTCAATTTTTTCTCTCTGCCGAAGAATATTGCCAATTTCGAGAAGTTGCTCCTCTCCTATTCCGGCTATATTCTGTATTTGGAATTAGCTAAAATTTTCCTGAACCTCCGCGACCGCCCTACCTTTCTACGCTGGGTAACCCGTGTGCAGTGGCTATTAGTGGGCTATTGCGTCGTGAAAACATATATCTACCTGTTCACCGATTTCTGGCAAACGTCGCTCCATCAAATCCTGCTTCAGCCCGTTCGGTTTGCCCTGCTGGCCGTTGGCGTCTATATCGTTTATTCTTTCATTCGGTCGAAAGATATGGTGGCCCGCTTCTTTGTGGCGGGCACGGCTGCACTGTTGCTTAATCACTCCATAACGACCCTTTTACTCCTGCGTTCGCCAAATCTAAACCAGCAGTTACCGTTCTGGCAGCATCCCGACCTGTATATCCAGACGGGTGTAGTGCTGGACTTAATCTTCTTTGCGTTGGGCATATCCTATCGGCATCGACGCGAAGCGGTCAACAAAGCGGTGGTTGAAAAAGAGCTGGAGCGTGAACGTGAACAGCGTCACCGCGAATACCTCGAAGCGGATTTGGCTCTGCAACGCATGCAACAGGAGAAAACAGACATGCAGATGCGGGCGCTACAAAGCCAGATTAACCCGCATTTTCTGTTCAATGGCCTGAATACGCTCTCCTCGCTGATTGACGAAGACCCCATTCAGGCGGGTGAGTTTGTCGACGAATTGTCCAAAGTGTACCGATACCTGCTTCGCAGCAACGAAAATGAACTGACAACGCTTAGCATCGAGCTGCGCTTTATCAATTCCTATTTTCACCTGCTGAAAACCCGCTTCGGTCCGTCAATTTCGTTAGATGTACACGTTGATGAGACCCATAGCGAAGCTCTTTTGCCTCCGCTAACGCTGCAGTTGCTGGTCGAGAATGCGGTGAAGCACAACGTAGTCTTATCCCAAAAACCGCTGACCATCCGCATCCGAACGACGGATGAGAAACTATTGATTGTTGAGAACAGCCTGCAACGGAAAACGTTGCGGGTCGAGTCGAACGGTGTCGGGCTGTCCAATATCGCCGACAAATATCAGCTACTCAACCAGCCACTGCCCATCATCGAAGAACATGAAGGCTGGTTTCAGGTGAAATTGCCTTTGCTGATGGGCCAGCCTATGCCGACACAAGGGATGAATTAAACAGGTGTAGGCCGCCAGCGAAATGCCTGTTCGTCAATGGCCCGCATGGTGCAGAGTATGCCGTTCAGGTGGTCATATTCATGCTGAATCAGTTCAGCCATTGGCCAGTCCGTTACGGTCCAGGTGTGCAGTTGCCAGTGTTCGTCCCGGTAAGTCAGCACTAACTGGCAGTGCCGCCGAACGCGCACCAGCAGATTTGGAAAGCTCATGCAATCGTCCCAGAGTTCGCTTGTCTCCTGGCTAACCGATGTTAGTTCGGGGTTTATAATCACCTGAGGGCGGTCAACATTGAGGTAAAACAGCCGCTTCATAATACCCAATTGTGGAGCCGCAATACCCCGCCCAAACTGGTATTTCACCCGAATTTCGGCCATCACGTTATGCAGGTCGGCCACCCAGTTCTCTACTAATGGAAGTTCAGATTCCAGCACGGGTTCGCAGGGTTCGTGCAGGCGCGGGTCGCCTAAGAGAAGCAAGTCGGCGAGTGTTTTCATCCGTGCAGAACACTTGCCAACGAGATGATCTGCAAGCCGTCTATGTCCGCAAAATCAGCTACATTATTAGTCAGCACAGGTTGATTATACAGTAATCCGGTTGCGGCAATGATTGAATCGGCCAATGAGCGTTTACGTTGCTGGCGCAGGCGAATGGCTTCGGTGATGACCTGGTCTGTGACAGGAAAAACGGTGATGTCGCCAAAAAACTCCTCAAACTGTTGTTTCTCCGTGTCATTTAACCTGTAGAATCCAACGACTTCAAGTTTTGCAATGGCCGAAGCATAAAGGCCATCGGCCCGGCTCAACAAATAATCCTGTAACGATTCATAACCCGGTTGGATAGAATAAATAATGACATTGCTATCAACAATCATTCGTCACGACCAGCTAAAGGTTTGTCCTGTCGAATGTCACGCTGCCACTCGGACGGATCACCATATTTCTCCGCGACTCCACTCTGAGTCAAACGGGTAAACACTTCCTTAAGCGAGTCTCGCTTAGAGGTATTTTCTGCGGTATCTCTCTTCCCAACAAAACGGCTGTTGAATTTTGGCAATACCTGCCTCAACAGCGCTTCATCTTCTGGTGTATCAATTTCAATTATCCACTGGCTCATACCGTTCTTATTTTTCAGCAAGATAACGAATTCAAGCCGGATTCACTTCGGTCAAACTGGCCAGCCGCAAACTCACGGCCCGCTTGTGGGCATCGAGCGATTCCGCTTCGGCCATAGCCTCTACGACCGGCCCGAGGTGCTGAATGCCTTCCGGCGTAATGTGCTGCACGGTAATCTTTTTCACGAAACTATCCAACGACACGCCACTGTAAGCCCGCGCAAAGCCGTTGGTCGGCAGCGTATGGTTGGTGCCCGATGCATAATCACCCGCCGATTCAGGGGTGTAATTACCGAGGAAAATAGAACCGGCATTTACGATTTGTTCAGCCACTTGTTCTGCATTCTCAACGCTCAGAATCAGGTGTTCGGCAGCATAGGCGTTCAGTAACTCAATCGCGTCGGCCTGGCTCTCTACCAGAATCGCTTTGCTGTTATCCAAGGCTTTGGCTGCCAGTTCTTTTCGGGACAATTTGCTAAGTTGTGTTGGCAACACTAAGTTAACCATCGACACCAGCTTTTTACTGGTCGACACCAGCAATACCTGGCTGTCGGCTCCGTGTTCAGCCTGCGAGAGCAGGTCAGCGGCTACAAACGCTGGTACAGCCGAATCATCGGCATAAATAGCGACTTCGCTCGGTCCGGCGGGCATGTCGATGGCTATGCCTTCTTTCGCTACCAGCATCTTAGCCGCCGTCACATACTGATTGCCGGGGCCAAAAATTTTATACACCTGCGGCACGGATTCTGTACCGTAAGCCATAGCTGCAATAGCCTGTGCTCCCCCTACGCGAAATACTTTCGTTACGCCAACGAGTTTGGCAGCAAAATAAATAGCCGGGTGGTTGCTGGGCGTGCAAAGTAATACTTCGCGGCAACCCGCTAATTGTGCCGGAATTCCCAGCATAAGTACCGTGCTGAACAGCGGAGCCGTGCCACCGGGAATATAAAGGCCCACCTTTTCGATGCCTACGCTTTTGCGCCAGCACGTTACACCGGGCATGGTTTCGATTTTCTCGACAGGCTGTTTTTGCCGTTCATGAAACAATCGGATGTTCTGATACGCTTGCCGGATAGCCGCTTTTAGTTCGTCGCTCAACTGAGTCTCGGCGGCATCCAATTCGGCCTGACTAACTTCCAGTTGACCAGGAGTCAACTCAATCTTGTCGAACTTTTTGGCTAACTCAACCAAAGCCGCATCGCCCCCAGCGCGAACCTGTGCCAGAATGGGAGCAACAGCCGTTTCAATCTGTTGGGTTGACTGGACCGGACGAGCCAGCAACGCAGGCCACTCCGCGCGGTCAGGAAAGGGAATGATGGTCATTATAGTCGTAAGTCGTAAGTCGTAAGTCGTAAGTCGTAAGTCGTAAGTCGTAAGTCGTAAGTGGCTGACGCATGAGTATTACTGGCGCGTCAGCCACTTACGACTTACGACTTATGACTTACGACTTACGACTTCTTCAATAAATCATTTTCTCAATCGGGATTACCAAAATGCCTTCGGCACCGGCAGCCCGGATGGCTTCGATGTTTTCCCAGAATTCGTTTTCGTTCAGCACCGAATGTACCGAACTCCAGCCTTCGGTGGCTAAGGGCGTAACGGTCGGGCTTTTCATGCCGGGCAACAAGGCCGTAATTTTATCCAGCGAATGGTTCGGCGCGTTCAGCACAATGTATTTGTTGTTCTTAGCCGCCTGCACCGATTTGATGCGGAACAGCAGTTTATCCACCAGCGCTTGTTTATCGTCATCCAGTTTAGGGCGGGCAATCAGAATGGCTTCGGATCGGAAAATGGTTTCCACCTCCTTCAGACCGTTACTCAGCAACGTACTCCCCGAACTAACAATATCGCAAACGGCTTCGGCCAACCCAATGCTTGGGGCAATCTCCACCGACCCACTAATCTCGTGAATCTCAGCCCGAACGCCCTGCCCGGCTAAGTAATTACCCAGCAGATTCGGGTATGAAGTGGCGATATTTTTACCCTCTAAGCTGTCAATGCCCGTCCAGTCGGTACCGCGTGGGATGGCGATAGACAGGCGGCATTTCGAGAAACCCAGCTTATGAATCGTTTCCACCGGGCGGCCCGTTTCGACCGCTACGTTCTCACCCACAATGCCCAGATCGGCCACGCCGTCTTCCACATAACCAGGAATATCGTCGTCGCGCAGGAACAGGAATTCGGCGGGAAAATTCGATGAAACCGACTTGAGTTTGCCGGTGCCATAGTCGAACCGGATACCACACTCTTTAAATAGCTGATACGAATCTTCGCTCAGCCGACCGGATTTTTGCAGGGCAATGCGTAATACAGAAGACATTCAGGGATGTATGATATAGGATGTATGATGTATGCCCACACACCGCGTAACTCGTTGATTTTCTAAGAAAACCATTGACCAATTGATGCAACCGAACGATACATTGGGCAATTAGGGGGCAAAAATACGGAAATTAGGGATGATTCGACGTTTCGGCAGGAGAACACTAAGGCACATGCGCTTAGCACGCGCGATACTGGCGACGATGTCGGAAAGGAGAATGAGTGGCCCATTGGGAAATCATAGCGCAAAGGTACTACGAGATAACAAGACCTAAAAGCCAGACCGACGTTTCAGTTTTAGAAACCTTTTAGGTCTGTAAGTTCGTATCTTTGTGTATGATTTTGGAACAGAAACAACAACCGATAAAAACCGATACGTTACCCGTTATGGAAGCGTTCTATACGCTTCAGGGTGAGGGCGCTCACACGGGCCGGGCTGCCTATTTCATCCGGCTTGGTGGCTGCGATGTGGGTTGCCACTGGTGCGACGTAAAAGAGTCCTGGGATGCCGATGCCCATCCTAAAGTAACGATTGACAACATCGTTACCGGAGCGCGGCAACACCCGGGCCGGATGGCCGTCATTACGGGTGGCGAACCGCTCATGCATGATCTGACAGCCCTTACCAATAGCCTGCAAAGTGCTGGTTTTCAAACCAATATTGAAACATCGGGTGTTTGCGAAACCGTAACGGGTTCGTGGGACTGGATTTGCTTCTCGCCAAAAAAATTTAAGAAGCCCAATCCCGAAATTTATACGAAAGCGGACGAACTTAAAGTTATTATTTACAATCAATCAGATTTCGCCTTTGCGGAATCGTTTGTGCCCCACCTGCGTGCGGATTGTAAACTCTTTCTGCAAACCGAATGGGGGCGTTCCAATGAAATGCTGCCTCGCATTGTCGAGTACATAAAGGCTAATCCGCAATGGCAAATCTCGTTGCAGACACACAAGTATCTGGATATTCCCTAAACCAGTTATCAGTGATCAGTTATCAGTTATCAAAAGTATATAGTATCTGCCTGTTGATTACTGGTTACTGGTTACTGATAACTGACAACTGCATTGCTCAAACCCCCAAAGCTCAGGAACTCTACGCCCAATCGATTAAACTGTTTGGTGAACGGAAAGCGGGCGAGGCCATTCCGTTTATGGAACAGGCTATCAAACAGGACCCTACATTTACGGATGCCTACCTGAAACTTGGCCAGTTGTATGAGTTCACCAAACGCTACGACCCAGCTATAGCCGCCTATCGAAACGCTATAAAACTACAGCCCGATAGCCCGGCATCGGGGGCGGCCTACCAGTCGTTGAGCAACACGCTACTCAGGCTGGGGCGGTATGGCGAAGCACTGCCCTACCTCGAAAAATATCAGACGATGTTTGCTCCCCAATCCGTGCAGGGAAAACGCATTGCCCGGCAGATTGAAACGGCCCGCTTTGGGCAGGAGGCCATACAACATCCACAGGCCGTTGATCCCAAACCGCTATCGTCGGTGCTGCAAACAACTCCGTCGCAGTATTTTCCGGTGTTGACCGCCGACGAGCAAACCTTAGTCTTTACGGCCCTGAAACCCGAAGGCGACGAAGATCTGATGACCGCGACCTTCAACGGCGAAACCTGGTCGCCCCCAGTTTCACTGGCAACTAATATCAATACCCCTGAAAACGAAGGGACCGCCAGCCTGTCGGCCGATGGGCGCACCATTGTGTTCACTGCCTGCCAGGGCCGCAAAGGCTTTGGCAGCTGCGATTTGTACGTAAGTCATAAAACCGGCAGTGACTGGTCGGCTCCCGAAAACCTCGGTTCTACCATCAATACCCGCTTTTACGAATCACAGCCCGCACTAACGGCCGACGGGCGACAGCTTTATTTTATATCCGACCGGCCCGGCGGCAAAGGTCGGCGGGACATCTGGCGCAGCGACCTCAGCACCGACGGCAACTGGACCGAGCCGGTCAATCTCGGCGAACCTGTCAACACAGCTTCCAACGAAGCTTCGCCCTTTATTCATGCGAATGGACAAAGCTTGTTTTTTGCGTCGGAAGGACATGTGGGTTTAGGCGGTTATGACCTGTTTGTAGCCGACAACGGTCCATCGGGCTGGTCGATGCCCGCTAACCTGGGTTATCCAATTAATAATTCAGAAGACCAGGCATCGCTGTTTGTAACGGCCAATGGCACGCGGGCTTACTACTCGTTTGAAGAGCAAAAAGATGGCGTCTCGCAGAAATCGCGACTCTATACCTTCGATTTGCCCGAACCGCTCCGGGAGCGGATTAAGCCTGTAAGTTACCTGAAAGGCGTTGTGGCCGATGCTAAAACGAAAAAACCACTACCCGCCACCGTCGAACTGATTGACCTGAAAACGAATCAGACAGTTTCACGAGTGCAGGCCGACGCGCAGACGGGCCAGTATACGGCCGTATTGCCCAGCGGGGGCGAATATGCGCTGTATGTGAGCGTACCGGGTTACCTGTTCAAAAGCCTTTCGTTCGATTTCACGCAGAAAACCAAAGGCGATCGATCCGTCGGTACAGGTATGTCGCTAAGTGTGCCGCTGGAGCCGGTCGTGGCTGGTACCTCAGCCACCGAAACGCTGAACAACCTGTTTTTTGAATCTGGTCGCTACGATCTGGCTGAGAAATCCCGTACTGAACTTAACCGCTTATCATTGTTCATGCAGGCTAATCCGGCCGTAAAAGTTCAGATTTCGGGCCATACCGATGACAAGGGCGATGCTGCCGCCAACCTGACGCTTTCGCAAAAACGCGCTCAGGCAGTGGTGACTTACCTCACTAAAGCGGGCATTGAACCAGGCCGGATTCAAGCCATTGGCTACGGCAAAACCCACCCGCTCGTGCCCAACACCTCCGACGAAAACCGACGCCTGAACCGACGAATTGAGTGGAAAACGCTGTAAAATGTATGATGTATGATATAGGATGTATGATGTATTGCTTTCGCGTCAGCTACATCATACATCCTATATCATACATCTCTCTTTCCTTTGCTTTCCTGCGGGATTTTTTTCAATTTTGTGTATGTTGTCCAGATACCCTCCCTGCATAGAAGCTGGGTATTTATAGAATAAGGCAACTCCATTCGTATTGCAATGACTCCCGAACACGTTAAGTGCTTAATTATAGGTTCCGGTCCGGCTGGTTATACAGCGGCTATTTATGCGTCTCGCGCTAACATGCAACCCGTTCTGTATCAGGGCGCTCAACCGGGCGGACAGCTCACCATCACCACTGAAGTTGATAATTTTCCGGGCTATCCCGATGGCGTTCAGGGGCCGCAAATGATGCAGGACCTGGAAGCGCAGGCCCGCCGGTTTGGCACCGACATCCGGTACGGTATGGTGACTAAAGTTATCTTTTCTGAACAACCCGGATTAGGCACGCCACACCGGGTTATTGTTGACGATAAGCACGAAATAATGGCAGACTCTGTCATTATTTCCACAGGTGCCTCGGCTAAATGGCTTGGACTGCCTTCCGAAATGCGGCTCAATGGCCGGGGCGTATCAGCCTGTGCCGTTTGCGACGGCTTCTTTTTTCGGGGGCAGGACGTGGCCATCGTGGGGGCGGGCGACACAGCCGCCGAAGAGGCCAGTTATTTAGCTAACCTCTGCCGGAAAGTGTATATGCTGGTTCGGCGCGATGAAATGCGGGCATCTAAGTTCATGCAGAAGCGCGTGCAGACCGCTCCGAATATCGAAATCCTCTATAATACTGTTACTGAGGAAGTACTGGGCGACGAAGACGTTTCGGGCGTTCGGGTAAAGAACGCCGTAACGGGCGAAGAACGAATTTTAGACGTGACCGGCTTTTTTGTAGCCATTGGTCATAAACCAAATACCGACATTTTCCGGGACTACCTTGAACTGGATGACAATGGCTACATCCTGACCGAAAAAGGAAGCACCCGAACCAACATACCCGGCGTATTTGCCTGCGGAGACGCTCAGGATAACATTTATCGTCAGGCCGTTACAGCCGCCGGAACCGGCTGCATGGCTGCCCTCGACGCTGAACGTTATTTAGTCACGCTAGAAATGCAGGGCGAAGAAATTGTTCATTAATAAAAAAAGTCGATAGTCGATAGTCCTCAGTCGGTAGTGGCTGACGTGCGAGAATTGCCTTCACGTCAGCCACTTACGACTTATGACTATCGACTATCGACTCATCTACGATGAGAAAAACCGCTACACGATGGCTGTTGGCCATTGGGTGCCTGTGTTTGACCGTAACGGCACAGGCCCAGGAGCGCGGGCGATTTAAAAATAACCTGCGTATTACCCCCAAAACAGGGGCAAACCCGAACCAACCGGTCGTCGATCAGCCGCAAAAAGCGGACGACCAGTTTGAACAGGAAACCACTCAACTGCGCTTCAATAACCAGTTTGAGCCAAAGAAAGAATTAAACCCGGTTGTCAGCGAAGATACCAGCCAGCTTGATCAGGGCGAAACCAGCGTAGTCGAAGTCATTGACTCCGTATTGATTGGTACGGAATGGGTTAAAATTGCCGATTATTACGCCGTTTGGGATTCACGTACTATCGACCCCTATAATATTGATCCGCTGCAATTCGATGAAGCTATTGACATCAAGCTGTATGACCCACCGGCCAATCGCTTTTGGTCGGCTCCGCTGAATGAAGGCAAGATGACATCCAATTTCGGGTATCGCTGGGGGCGCTGGCATACCGGCACCGACCTCGACCTGGAAACGGGCGATCCGGTCTACGCAGCCTTCGATGGCATCGTTCGCGTGGTAGGTTGGGATGGTAACGGCTATGGCCGGTATGTGCTGATACGGCATTATAACGGCTTAGAAACGCTCTACGGCCATATGTCGAAGCAAACCGTTGAGACCGGACAACTTGTGAAAGCAGGCGATCAATTGGGTTTGGGTGGAAATACGGGGCGAAGCTACGGCGCTCACCTGCACTTTGAGACCCGCTATGAAGGCAACCCGTTTAGCCCGCTGAATATTTATTCATTCCCGGAGAATACCATCAATTCCGACCATTTTTTGCTGACTGGTTCCGTATGGGATTACCTGCGTGGGGGGCGTTCCTCCTCGTCAGAATCCAGTTCGCGGCCACGACTCAAACGGACGGTGCTGCACCGGGTGCGGTCGGGAGAAACGCTTAGCTCCATCGCCGACCGCTATGGGCTGTCGTTGTCATCGCTGAAGCGCAAAAATCACATCTCCGGCTCACGAATTCGCCCTGGGCAGAAAATCAAGGTGCATTGATTATGCCTAACTATCGTGCTTGATTGGCAAACTAATCACGAACTCGGTGAATTGGCCGGGTTCGGTATTAACGCTTAGCTGGCCCCCATGTCCTTTCGTAACAATATCATAACTCAGCGACAAGCCTAATCCCGTGCCTTCGCCTGTGGGCTTAGTGGTGAAAAAAGGCTGAAAAATTTTGCTTCGTAGTTCGGGCGGAATACCCGTACCGTTGTCTTTCACCCGAATCTCCACCCGGCCATGTAACAGGCAGGTACAAAGCCAGACGGCGGGCTGGTAAGTAGGCAGGCCTGACATGTTTTTGGCTTGCTGTCCCACCGCATAGAAGGCGTTGTTGTAGAGGTTCAGCAGCACGCGGGCTATCTCCTGGGGCATAACCTCCACCAACCCTATGGAAGAGTCAAATTCAGTAGTTAGGGTAACATTAAAGTTCTTGTCTTTGGCCCGCAAACCATGATAGGCTAATCGCAGATATTCGTCGGCCAGGGCGTTGAGGTCGGTGGGCTGTTTGGTACCTGTGCTGCTGCGCGAATGCTGAAGCATACTCCGCACAATGGCATCGGCGCGTTTACCGTGGTAATTGATTTTCTGGAGGTTAGGCACCAAGTCGTCGGCCAAAGCCAGCGCATCGTCTTTATGATCGGCGGTGAGTTCGTCTTTTAATTCGTTGACCATTTCGACACTGACTTCCGAGAAATTATTGACAAAATTCAGGGGGTTTTGAATCTCATGGGCGATACCCGCCATCAGTTCACCCAATGACGCCATTTTTTCTTTCTGGATTAGCTGGTCCTGCGTAGCCCGCAGTTGTTCGAGTGTGGTTTGGAGTCCTTCTTTCTGCTGATTCAACTCTACAGTGCGCTGACTTACCTTCTCTTCCAGGACAGAGTTCTGTTCCTCTACCAGGCGTCGGTTAGCTTCGGCCAGCCGGAGTTGCTCCCGAACGGCGGCCTCCTGCTGTTCTTTCAACAGATTGACTTTGTATGTCAGAGCCAGCGTAAAGAGTATAATTTCGATGCCTGAGCCAATGTGAATACTGTTATAGCTCCAAAACGTATGGGGCAGCGTACCGGCTGCATACAGCAGAAACACAAAAATAGAGGCAAAGAAAATCAGGTTACCAATCACATAGAACAGCGCGGGCCGGAAGCCCCGACGATACATAACAACCCCGGCCATTACGCTGTATACCCCCTCAACGAGCGCAATCTGCGGTACCAGATCAAGCTGTTTGCCATACCGACCAGCCGCATAGACCGTAATAACATTGGCAATAAGGCCCAGCAGGTAGGCTACAATCACGCCAAAACCAATACGGTAGAACAGACGTGACTGTTGGCGCAACCGCAGAAATGAGATCGTGAACAGCACGTGCAGAATGCCGGAAACACCTGCCAGGGCTGTCGCATATCGTTCGATAGATGGGTTGTTGGGCCACAAAAATTCGCCGGTATAGCCTCGATACAGCGCCAGTTGAATCCCGATAAACAACACCCAGATGGCATATTGCAGGGTATCCTGCTCCCTAAGCCGGATAAACAACATCAGGCTATAAACAACAATCATGAGAATGAACCCATAATAAAGCCCATAAAACAGGTCTTTATTATGAATAGATTCGGCCAGATTGACCGCCGACCGCCCGAAGAAATACTGGCAGGTGGTATAAATCCCTTCGGTATAGATGTAGAACGTATGCGTCTGCCGGAATGCCGTCTCGCCCTGCCGAACCTGCATCGGGCAGAACAGAGTACTGCGCCGGAATGAACTGCTCACGTGCGGCTCGAATCGCCCTAACTGATGAATGGCAATGACCCGATTATCAGCCACTTCATAAACAGCAATGCGCTCCGTGCCTGAATACACGAACTGCAAAAAGAAGGCCTCCGCCGTCAGGTTTGTTACCTCCACCCGAAACCAGTAAGCAATCTGGCGGTCATACGGACGGATGAGCCGGTTCTGCGTGGGCACAAACCGATAGCGTTCCGGCGATTGCAGTAGCGAGTCAATCGGCACCTGCCCAGGCCGGACTTCCAGCAGGGAGCTGGCCCGAAACAGGTCGTAGGATTGCGCCGGATCGCGCAGCAGCACAGGGTCGGCCCAAGCCGCCGAACTGAGTAAACAGATGAACCAGCAAAGTACAAGTTGTTTCATAATAGAGGAAAGTAGCCAATTCTTATTCATTCCATAACGGCAACCATCAACCCGTTTTGACCAAGGTATTGGGTAACAAAGCCGTGCGGAGCATGACATCCACTTTTTGGGCGGGCGTGCCAAACTCATGCCGGGCCATTCGCTGAAGCAGCAACCGCAACGGCAGGAACGGATGAACAACTTTCAGCCCCAACGCAGCAGACTGCGCTTCGAGCCGGACGATCAGCCGATGTTTCTCAGCTTCGTCAATAGTCCCGTGCAGTTGGGTACTGGCTTTCCAGGCCAGGTCGCGGTTTTGCGTCATAATATTCCGTTCCATTTCCTTGAATCGAGCATCAATAAACGGCAAAATCCGACCTAATGGCCGGAAAATACGCCCTACATTGTCGTTCATCTGGTCGAACATGTCGTCGAAGAGCTGATTCATTAGGGCGAAATCGTCCGTAATGCTGTTCAGTTCCTGCCCTTTGAATACTTCAGCCAGCACAATGGGCAAATCGAAGGTGATGTGGGCGTTGGCCGCCGAAAAAATGTGCTGATTGGTAACCACCGGTTGCCGGGCAGCATCGAACGAGACCTGCCAGGGGGCCGTAGCTGGTTTACCATCGAAGTAGTGGTTGATAGCCTCGAAATAGCGATTGCCAAAGCCCACATCTAAGCGTTCCATTGCCGTTGGGTTCCTGAATATGCCCTGTTTCAGTCCATCGGCCACGCGCTGGGTTACCACCCGGTACACAGCCGCGAACAGGCCCATCGGGTTATTTTGCGCCCGGAAATGGCGGGCCACTTTATCGAGGTAAAAAATAACGTCGTCGATGTGTTCGAGCGGAGGAATCCGAAAATCGGGCTGAGTGGCTTCCCAGCTATCGGTCAGGGCTGAGGGCAGATAGAATTGTTCGCTCTTGGCCGCATTCGTATAGGCCATAATCCGCTCAATCATACCGTGACTAAAGGCCCGACCCATAGCCGCCATCAGCACGTTTCGATCATCGAGGCCCCGAACGCTCTGGTCGAACCACTGAACCGCGTTTATAATAAACGAGTTATCGACATCAACGACTGGCACGCTGAGCATGTCGGCATAGTGATCGCCCACGAAGAAGCGCACAAAATAGGGGGTCAGCCGTTTGAGCGGCCCCGCAATCAGTTGGGCGTTCATTAGCTCAATACAAGCTTCGGTGAGTTCGGTTCCTTCCATCGAAGGCCCCGATTGCTGGTCCAGAATGGCCTGCATGAGCGCCCGGCATTCGGTCTCATCTTCCGACAACAGATCGGCGTCGATACCCATCATGCTGCCCACTACGCGCCACAGGTGCAGATAGGCGTCCCGCTGTTCGGGCGAGAGGGTAACGCCAAGCTGCGCCAGTCCGTCGATGATAACGACCCCAAACGACATCAGCGTTCCGGCCAAATCTTCCTGATTGATGGGCACACCGTAGGTTTCCGGGTCCCAGTTCCGCTCCTGAGCAAAATGGCGAATAACCGCGTGCATCAGCCGCACTTTCTGCGTGGCTACAATAGCGTTTCCATCCTGCTCGAAGTTATTGACTGTCAGCATATCGACCACAAACTGAGCGGTTTCCATCAGTCGGCGGCTAAACGCATCCAATGAACCATCATGCACCCGCAGCCGCCCCGTCCGATACAGCACTTTAGCCCCGCGCCAGCAGGTATAACACAACGGCAGCGACCTGCACAGGAGAATCATCAGCATTTTGGGGCCGTGATTTTTGAACACGTCGGCGGCAATCATGAGCTTGAACGGCTCGGTATAGGCGGGTAGCTGGCGGGTGTGCACGAAGTACTCTTCGACCACCTTTTTCACCCCATCCGGCAGTATATCGAAGGCCGGATTTGGGAACTGCCGGTTCCGCACCAGCATCTGAAAAATCTGGTCGATTTCTCCTTTCTGATTTTCGACCAGCAGCGTCGTAATGACCTGATCGGCAATAGGATCGCCCAGCTTTCGTTTGCTCCACAGAAATTCATTCGACCAGCGGGACGCAGGTGCTGAAGCTGGATTCGGCGTTGAGAGTGAATCCAGAGCAGAAGCCGGGCTTGCCCCTGCACCGGGCGGAGGCTGTTCATCTGGTTTCTTACCACTGATGATCTGGATGAACTTCGAGGATATGCTCAAAAATCCTTTGTCGTTGGGGTTGATTTCATCGTACCAGTAATCAGCCAGCCGGTCCGTCCGGCGAATGGTGCCGCGCAAATCGAGGTAGGTTACAGTTGAATAGGCGCTTGCCGACTGCCGGAGTTGCTCGTTGAAGGCGTCGATGATGTACTGGGCAACAGCCTCGCGGTCGGCCTGAGTGTCAATGCCCTTCTGGCGTAATGTTTTGCCTAATCGGTTGTCCCGGTTGGGCTGCGTATCGGCATCCGTTGGAATAATGTAGTCATAGCCATGCACCACCACCCGCACCTGTGGATAGCCCTGCTGCACTAATCGAAAAATGCGGCTATACTGCTCGCCTACAAACCCTACTTTCGCTACAAACGCATCCGACAGGTAACGCATCGGCCCCGATTGAGCGGTATTGGGTGTATCCCGGATATAGTCGGCAAATGAGTCGCCCAACAGGTCGTTGCTGCCCCCACTCAACAGAAAAAAAGCTGGTTTCACCTGCGCGATAGCTTCCAGAAACGTGCTGTTCTTCAGATAGTCGTCCAATGTAGCACCCGACGAAGCCACACTGAAAACGGAATAAACACCGGACAGGTAATCGACCACGTCGCGCAGCAGAAAGGGGTACTGAAACCAGGAATCGCCCTCGGCTACGATCCGGGTACGGTCGGGGTAGCGAATCAGGTTTTGTTCATACCGGCGATTCTGAACCCGGTGGGCCACCGCGTTGGTAACTGCCGTTGTTATATCGGTCAACAGGCCCCGTTGCCCTTCGTTGTCAATCACCCGAATGTCACTGCGGAGTTTAAGCCCGGGTTTCAGCGGGTTCGACAGGTCGGGTTCGTAGTATAAACCGAGGGCAAAATCGGCCATCGTGTCTTCATAGCGGGCATCGGCGGGTGCCTGGAGCATCTGGCTTAGCTCGTCGGCCCGAACGGTATTGTAGAGCGGATTGACTAATTGCAGGCTAATGGTTTGCGTACTCCATTCCGGCAGGCGTTCGGTTTCGAGCGGGTCTGTATCGAAGGCATCGCGGCTGGCAATGGGCTTGAGCCGGTCCGACAATACCGGGGGCGAAGGTAGCCGGTCGAGAATCAGGAACGCCAGGGTCGTTTCAGATAACGGGTTGGTCGTAACCAGCAGTTTAAAATGCTCGGTGGAGAACGGCCAGTTGTATTGCCATACCACTTCTTCCAGGCTTAGCCGGAGCGACGTCTGCCGGGGGGCGGGCGGTTTTTCCAGACCCAGCGCGACCGTTTGCCCCGGTTCGAGTCGGTAGTTCGTTGGTAGAAATCCTTGAAACGACCGAAACTGCCGCGATAGGTACAACGCCGTGCAGTAGAGAGGCTGGTCGGTTGGGTTGGTTAGCTGAATGGTTAGGCTGGTGCTCCAGCGTCCATTAGTTTCCGTAAACGCAATCGGCACCGGGGTTGAATGCGCTTCTGTCAGGGAGATTGGCGTACCGTTTCCCGGCGTTACCGCAACGGAAAGCACCGGCCCGGTAGCCTCGGCATTACGTAGCTCTCTCAGATACTGCCACTGGCTCAAATGACGCAACTGTTGGGTCAGGTAGTCGAGTGCCTGAGGATCATCGGCCAGAATGGGGCGAATCAACGGGCGATTGTCATCGGCAGGGCGCGTTATGTAATACAGCCCGTTCCGAATATGCAGACTGTAATCGGCCTTCGTTTCGTCGTCTTCGGGGCTGAAGAATGTCTGGCTTAAGCCGCTGACTCCTCCTTCCGTTGCCGACCGGGTGGTTAACCGGCCCAACAGATCGGGTAAGTCGCTGGTGAGGCCGTCATGATTGATAAAATGAACCCGGATAGGTTGTAGTAACAGACCCGTTACGGTTGCCCGGTAAACCGTTTTTTCGCTTAACGCGGCCCGAACGTCGTCGGGCATGGTCAGCACGGCGTAATCGGCCCCTACCCGACCCAGACTAATCGGGTATATGGTCTGCGTCAGGGTGTCGTGCAACTGAATGGTCTGGTTAGGGCGACCAAGGCCGTGAATCGCGCCTACGTCGAGCAGCCAGGTATTTTCCCGGCTGTTGAACAGGGCCGACGCCGACAGCACAGCATCGTCGATGGGTTGATTCAGAAATCCCCGGCTGAGCAATAAACTCGCCTGCTGGTCTGGGTCTGCCGTTAGGCTTTCGGGCAATCCGGGCACATAAACGCGTGGGCGTTGCTCATACACAAACCGCATATACTGCCGAACCCGGTTATGCAAATCCCGGTACGAGAGCTGTCCGTGGGCCGCTTCGAGCGTCGTCAGCAGGTTTTTCGTAAAGACACCTTCTCCACTCACCTCCACCGCCAGTTCGTCGGACTCACAGGCCGCCAGTTGGACGTGCGCCCCCTGTGGCAGAGCCAAATCCGGTCCCTGCGTCTGCAACTGGCTGAGCGGCAAGACTTCGTGAAAGAAGAACCCTTCATAGGGGCGTTGAGGAGCCGACGTGGTCAGTCGTCGTTCGCGCACGTCCTGCCCGTCGAGCGTTTCGGCCAGCAGGTCAACCTTGCGGGTGTTATCGCCCGAATGACAGCAGTCGAAAACGGTTACGACATGCGCGCCCGCTTGGCTGACCTGCCCAATCAGATACCGAAGTTCTTTGTCGGCCAGTAGAAACTCCCAGGTATTGGCTGTTCCCGCATCATGACAGACGATGGTTTCGAGTTGTCCATCCGTTTCAGTGGTCCAGATGGCGGTGTCGGCGACTTCCTGTGCGCCATGCCCGGCAAAGTAGAAAAGGATGGTATCGGCGGGACCAGCCTGGGTTAGATGCGACTGAAACCCGGCAATAATGGCGGATTTGCTGGCCTGCTGATCGGTCAAGAGGAGAAGATGGGTGTCAAAATTGGGCAGTTGCTGAATATAACGGGCTACTGCCTGTGCATCGCCGACTGGCCCACGCAGTTGGCGGACCCGCTGGTAAGCACCAATGCCAACTACTACTGCATATAATTTAGGGGTGTTGCCGCTGTCAGACGACGCGGGCTGTGTGGATTCAGAAGTAGTCATAGTTACCGGAGGAATTTAACAAACATACCAACAAAGCATCTGACAATCAAAGTAATTTACTGGGCGTCAGACCTTTCAGATCGACCCCTTCCCAAACAGGCAATTGCCTAACCGATACACTCTTACAAGCTAACGGGTTTGTCAGTTCGTAAGAGCGCATCGTTGGAGGCCCGGCCTGCCTGAAAAACGTAACAGGTGTGGATGTTGGCGGAAAGCTTATGGTCGTTGACCGAATCAAAGGTCGCGGTTGATTTCCCAAAACGCTTTCCGATTTAGGCCAACATTTGTTGATTTTGAGACAGTTTACCCCCGACCTATAAACTCAGACGGCGTTTTGTGGTAAAACTCCTTGAAAATAGTCGTGAAGTGCGCCGGACTTTCGTACCCAATCAGATAAGCCGTTTCGGAAACGTTATGGCCTTCGCGCAGGAACTGAATGCCCCGTTTGAGCCGATACTGACGCATAAAGTCGTTGATGGTCAGGTTGGCAACGGCCGTTAACTTCCGGTACAGGGTACGGCGACTCATACCCACTTCATGGGCCAGTTCTTCCACCCCGAACTGGCTGTCGTCTAAATGCAATTCAATCAGGCCGTACAGTTTCTGAAGAAATTTATCCGTCATGGTTTCGGACTGCCCCTGAAACGGCACGTCGGCCTGTGTAAGCCGTTCCTGATAATGTGCCCGCAGCGTCTGCTGACGAACCAGCAGGTTGTGAATTCGTAAGTGCAGTTCGTCGAGGTGAAACGGCTTGCCAATGTAGTCGTCGGCTCCCTGCTGCAAGCCTTCAATGCGGCTTGGCTGGGCTGTTTTGGCAGTGAGCATTACTACAGCAATGTGATCGGTGGCGGGTTCGGTTTTCAGCCGATGCGTTAATTCGTAGCCATCCATGCCGGGCATCATCACATCGGTCAGCACCAGGTCGGGCAGTTCGGATTGAGCCAGTTGCAGGCCCATTGTGCCATCGGTGGCGGTCATCACCCGGTACATGGTGGCTAATTCCCCTGCCAGAAACGCACACAGTTCGGCATTGTCTTCCACCACCAGCACGAGGGGTTTGTCCTGTTGATCAGCATCCGATTCGTCGGAAATGGCTGACGAATTGAGCGTCGGCCCCGACCAGTCGATTACCCGCATGGCAGGCCGAAACGGGGCGACAGAGCCGAGTTGCCCGGCCACAATGGGCAGGGGCAGTTCGACCGTAAAAATGGTACCGGAAGGGCTATCGGCCTCATCGCCGACTGCACTCTGCACAGCGACGGTGCCGTTCATGAGTTCGGCCAGTTCTTTCACTAAAGCCAGGCCAATGCCCGTACCTGAGTTAATGAACGTAGTCAGTTTACCCGCTTCATTTCCCTGATACTGGTCAACTGGCGAAGGTATTACCTGATAAAAACGGTTAAATATATACGTCAGTTTTTCAGCGGCTATGCCAATGCCCGTATCGACAACCCGTAGCTGAACCCCCAGTCCGCCCTGTCTCAGATAAATCGACACCTCGCCCGAATGGGTGAATTTCAAGGCATTAGCCACCAAATTGTAGACAATCTGCTCAATTTTTTCCGCATCAAACAGATAGAAATCAGTAAGATTGGTTTCGTAATTTAACGCCAGCCCCTGCTCATTGGCAACGGGCCGGAAGGCGTTGATGATTTGCCCAACGAAATCAGCTAAATCGCCCGCTCTGGGCGTTACCGCCAGATGCCCAGATTCAAGTTTGGCCAGGTCCAGAAGCTGGTTGATCAACCGCAGCAGTTGCTGAGCGTTTCGCTCTACCGTCAGCAATCCCGTGTGCAGGTCTGCCGGTTCGTGGTGGCGCTGGAGCAGTTTCTCGACCGGGGACAAAATAAGGGTTAACGGCGTGCGAAATTCATGGGTAATGTTATCAAAAAAACGTGTTTTCAGCTCACTAATCACTTTCAATTGCTGTGACTCGCGCAGTTGGCGCACATAGCTCGCCGTTTTTTCGATAGTGACTTCCAGGTCGGCAAAATCAATGGGCTTGGTCACGAAATCGAAGGCGCCCCGGTTCATGGCGGTGCGGATGTTGTTCATATCGCCATAAGCCGATACCATCACCGCAGCCAGCATTGAACTATAATTGAGTAATTCACTGAGCAGGGTCAGCCCATCCATTTCTGGCATGTTGATGTCCAACAGCACCAGATCAATGCTGGTTGGGTCGGCTTGAATCATCGTCAGGGCTTCACGCCCGTTGTGCGCGAACCGGAAGCGATAGGTTTTCTGCTGAATCTTTCGCCGGAACCAACTTTGGAGGAGAGGTTCTACATCTACTTCATCATCAACGACTAAAATTGTTGTCATGCAGAGCGGGTTATTGGTCAATAGAAGAAAGGCCATTAGACCAGTACCGAAATGTACAAATAAATATTAATAGACTGCTAATTAGGCTAACCCCACCCCAACCCCGCCCCGTTAGAGAAGGGCTAAACCGTCCGATGCCAAAAAAACTCTCTAACGGGGCGGGGTTGGGGTGGGGTTACTCACAAAAAACTATAAAGCTGCCGCAACGCCGGTTGCAGGGGCGCTACAGGTGCCCGTTTGAGCCAGCGCAGGGTGGTTTCGGGGGAGCGAACCAACCGGGTGCCCGCCGTCGATATTACCCAGGCATCGCCGTTGGGTCGAACCGCAACATCCAGCACCGACCCAAATGGAATCTGCACCAGGGTTTTGGCGGTGGTCATGTCTAATAGTTCCAGATTCTGCTGGCTGTCGTCAACCTTACGGACCCAGTAGACCAGTTTGTTCAACGAACGGGGCGGATGCTGCAACGTGCCAAAACCCAACGAGTGGGTGCAAGTGCCACCCGGCGAAGCGTCGCCCGAACCCCAGCGGAGCAAATACGTTTGCTGATTAGTGCCCGAATAGAGCAGTCCAACATCCCGCCCACTCACCGAAGTTGAGCCTACCCAAGCCGCAGCGCTTAGCCGACTGTTTAGTCGAACGAGGGGCCGCAGGTTGTCGCTGGTTACGGAAAAAAGAGTTGTCAGGGCGGGGTCTGTCGTGGGCACCAGCAGGTAGTTCCCTTTCGGCGAAAACCAGCTTTGGCGACGATGCCCCTGCCAGTTTACATTCATGCCATAATACAGGTTTGTGAACGTAGCCAGCGACGTTAAACCTGTGTTAGTCCGTCGCCAGAGCTGGACCGTGTCGGGTGTGTCGGCAAGGCCATAGTCTAATTTATATCGTTCGTGTGCGGGGAGTTCAACCACGAATTCGTTTGGCGAGTCGTGGCGGGTAAGCCAGTAATCGGCCCCGGCTGACACATCCGTAGGCCAGCCACCCTGCCCGGTTATCAGGTCACCCGCACTCATGGCTGGTTTCAGGGAATAGAACCGTAGACTATCCTGCTCTTTGGTGACTAAAAATCGTCCATCGCGCGAAAACAGCGCGGCTGGCGATACGTGCCACTTTTGATTAACGGAGTACCAGGCAGCCGGGTTAACAATCAGCTTGTCGATTCGATGGGCTGTTTGACCCAACAGAGTTAGTTTACCCGGCAACGATTGGTCGGGCAGTTTCCATAGGGTATCGGGCCGGAAACGGGAAATTGAGTCGATTGGTGAAAGAGCCGCTAGCCAGCTACTCCCGTTGGGCGAGAACATACCGGCCTGATACGCCTGCACCATCATCGTTCCTTCCATCAGTTCGACCTCCGGCTTGTTGCTTTCGGTACTTCCAATCTCCTTCATTTCGTCGGGAGAAAATATATAAAGTGCAGTACGAATGACTTTTGAACCGGGACTCACAAAACTATACATTAAGTGCCGCTCATCGGACGAGAACCGACCGTTGACTACCGACGGAAAGCCAACCGAAAACCGAAGCTTTATCAATTTCCGGTCCGTAACGCGCCAGGCCGTGCTGTCGGTAAGCAGGTAATTCCCGTTGGGCGAAAACAGGGCTTCCGTTGACGACAGCAGATTAGGAGCCATCAACGGTTGCTGCATGGGCAGATTCCACAGCGTAGCGGGCTGAACACCGTTGCCAGTCACAACTAAATACCGACTGTCGGGCGAGAAGGCGGTAGCGCCCGCTTTAAGCCGGTTTCCGAAACCATGCAACGGTTGCAACGTCTCCTTATCGAGTTGCCAGAGACTATCGGCGGTCAACGCGGTAGCCGCGTAAGTAATCAGATACCGGCTATCCTGTGAAAAATAGGGCGTATGCATTGGATAGCCGTCGGCATCGAATACGTTGGGCAACTGAAGCGATTTTTTGAACTCATGCACTAACCGAACCGTATCATTGGCAATGTGCCACAGCCGGTCGGTTTGGGCGTCGGTATGACGCGCCAGCAGGTAAGCCCCATCAGGCGAAAAGACAGCGTTCTGAGCACTAATTTTCTGTGTAAACTCATGCACTAAGCGAGCTTGCTGCCCATCGAGTTTCCATAGCTGCGTACACGACGGCCCTGCCTGCGAACAGGTCACGAGGATGTGCTGCCCATCGGGTGAGTACCGAATGTTGATAAAGTGCCCATCCTGAAGTCTCCCGGTCTGTAAGCCCGGCAACAGAACCGATTTCCACTGCCCATTATCGTAAAAAAACAAACTACTATCGGGACTGCTTTTCAGGGAATAATAACGTCCATCGGGCGAAAAGGGCGTCCAGAGGTAGCGGGGCGTTTGCATGGATGACCGAAACAGCCGCCCAATGCGAACCGTATCTTTATAGGTAGCTACCGGTGGCTCTGGCAGTCGGTAGAGCGTGGCTTTTGTCTGCACGTACCCATCCTCCCATGTGCCTGTATAATTATACCGTTGCGTGACAATCAGGTTTCGGTCATCGTCGGAGAAACGCACATGATTATAGTCAACAACCCCGGCACCGGGTCGTTGCAATGGCAACGAACGTAGACTGTCCCCAATGATTTGCCAAATATTCTCCAGCGTAGTCAGATACCGACCCGTGGGCGAGAAGGTGCTGTTTGAGTAATAAGTGAATTCTGTACTGAATATCGGAGACGCCCGGTGGTATACGGTAAGTTGCTGGTTATCGTATTCGACCGCTAAGTAGTCCCACGCCGACGAAAATCCGGGCGAAAACCGCATATTCGACACCCAGTCGCCATAGGTGCGAACCAGTTTCGGTGAGCCGCTGCCCAGCGCATACAGCACTCCTTTCTGCTGCCTTCCGGTTGTCACAAACAAATACTGCTCATCCGCCGAGAACACCCGAAAGCCAGGGCTTTCGGCGAAGGTATGGATGAGTGTGATCGAGTCGCCCCGCCGACGATAAAGCCGACATTTATCGGTGTCGGACAGTAGATAAGTAAACTTGGGAGACGCTTTCAGGCTATCGGCCTGCAGGGTATAATACCAGTTATCGGGCTGATTTACAATATCCCCAATTACCCGAAGCAATGAGGTGCTGTCTGGAAACTGGTTGCGGGCATATTCGAGCAGGCGCAGGCTTTGGGTGGGGTCAGTAGCAGCCTGGGCGCGGGCTTCGGCTACTAATGCCCGTAGCTGAATGCTGTTGATATTGCGTTTTTTGGCTAAGGCCATTTGAGTCGCCATATCGGGAGCGCCCAAACTACGGGCTAGTTGGAAAGCCGTATAGGCTTCGGCATATTGACTGGCCCGCATAAGGTTCCGCCCTTTCGTGGCCCAGAAGCTACCATTTTCGCGATTGTTGGTCGGGGGCTGCGCCTTCAGCGGGAAATAACAGAGTAAGAGCCAGCTTACGATAAAAAGAAATTTGAGTCGGATGGGCGGGATGTGAGGGCGATATTGACGCATAATCAGATACGGGTTTTAGCACTTCTATAGGCCAGCCGTGCCCCGGCTTTTTGACTGGCCACCCGCTGTTGATAGGCGGTCAATTCATGAATGTATCGCCCATATTGCGCCACCAAATCAGGCTGATTATTCAGGGCAAATCCCTCCTGCACTTCGCGGCAGGTAGCCAGCAAATTGGTCAGCATCACATCGGTTACCTGATAGCCATCCTGCGCCCGCTTGCGAAGCCGACCAAGGGTGCTGGCATCCAGCAAACGCACTGTGTTCGTCTGATGCAAACTTTTATAAAGGTTGCGGTAAAGCGCATCCGTTCGGATAAACAGTCGAAACTGTTTGCAGGCCTGCGCCACGCCCATGCCGCCCTGGGTTGAATCGCTGCGCCCGGCCAGCAGCAAAACAGTTTGATTCGTGAGCGTGTCGGCCTGATTGAGCCGATGGGTAAGCGTGTCGTAGAGCACAGCCCGTTGGTTGGAGCGCATCACCTTTTCGGGCAATGCATCCGGGTCCGAACGCAGAAACCGTCGACCCGTCCGCAACAGGATACTCCGTTCCACCAGCGTATGAGCCGCTTCATACTGTTGTCCGGCGTTCTGATAGGCATTCTGCAATTCGGCGGAGCGGGCGTTGGTAATCAGGCTCTCGTAGGTATCCCGGCTCTGAAAAAAAAGCCCCACGCCAACAATCATGAGGACAATCGCCCCCACACCCATCACGGCCAGTTTATTTTGCCGCTGCACCAGAAAGCTGCGTTTAAGAAAATCCCGTTCTGGCACCGAAAGCCAGCTCAGGTGACCAAACTGATACCCAAACGACCGGAAGTTCCAGCCCCACGTTTGCCAGCTCCGGGCAGGACTGCCATTAGTCCCATTAGCCTGTTTTCCAGCCCGTATGAGGTTGAGCAGCGGCAAGCTACCCCAGACATACGCCCGTCGTTTGCCTAATTGTTCATAGCGAATAGCGGCTTCGGCCAACTCTTCGCGCTGGTTAAGTTGAGCCGGGCCTATCTGCTGAATCCACTGCCGGTAGGTGCTCCACGCCTGAATTAGCGCTTCGTGTGTGAGTTCGTAATAACCATCGCCGGTGCCGGGATCACGCCCGGAAATAAGCCTTGCTTCGGTAAATACGGCCAAAATCTGCTGGCAGAGCGGTTGCCGGTCGGGACCGAAATTCAGTTCGCTATTCGTGACCCGCCGACGAACATACTCGCCCCCTTGCAGGGCCACAAACCGAATGAGCAGATCGCGCAGGAAAGCGATTTCCCCCTGAAATGGCTGAATAATACTCTGCTCTTTGTGCTCCAGAATCTGCCCGATGCCGGGGTAATCGCGCTCGTAAATCGTTCGCTCAGGCCGGTCTTTACACGTTTCGTAGAGTTCGTTCAGCGCCAGCGACAGCAACGGCAGGGCGTTGGGATAATGCCGAAAATCTTCGATAATGCGGGCAACGGTTTCTTTCTCAGGATAATAGAACATGCCCGTTTGCAGGGCGGGCCGGATGATGATTTCCTGAAGAGCCTCTACGTCCAGCACCGGGATAGTGAACTGCTGGGTATCGGTTTTCCAGAATCGTTCCTGCCGGTTAAACTGCGGCACAAACTCAATCCGCAACGTGGCGACCACTTTGGTTTTCTGCCCCGCTTCGCTGCGCTGAAAAGCCGATAACTCCGAAAAAAAGCGGGTCAGTTCTTCATCGGAGCGGTTCGTGGCCTGCGTTGCCAATTCCTCCATCTGGTCGATGAGCAGCAGCCGGGGCGGCTTTTGCCGGATGCGGTTTAGTTCGGCTAGCGGGGTTTTGCCGGGGCGGATGATGGCATAGTCCGTTTCGGCATACTGAGGCAGAATCCCCGCCCTCGCCAACGACGACTTACCCGTTCCCGACGCACCCACCACGACCAGAAACGATGTGTTCTCAAGCAGGTGATTCAGGTCTCGAATAGCCGAATCGCGCCCAAAGAAAAACGCTTTGTCCTGCGGTTGGTACGAATCCAGCCCTTTGTACGGATTAATGCGCTCCCGGTTACGCAGCGTGGCCGGATTGAAGCCTGTGTTGACAAAAATAAACTCTCCCCCTTCGTGACTCGAAAACGAAAACAGGCAGGAGGTCTGGTCGTGTTGCTGCTCCAAGGCTGCGGCTTCGAGCCGTTGCTGAATGTAGAGTTGCAGTTCATAGACCGTTACGATGCCATCGCGGTTGCTGTCGGCTTCCTCGTTGGTGAGGGCGCGGGCCAGCAAATCGGCAAAGGGCGAAGTGGTGGGGGCTGCGTGCGTATCGTCGGCGCTCACATACTGATCGAGCGCCTGTTGGTTGTGGGCCGATGACGTCAGAATCTGGTTAGCCCGGTAGCGGGTATAGTGTTGAAAATCTTCCTGATAAACTTCTTCCGTATCGGTATCAATGGCATCGCGGAAGCCCGATGCCGCCTGCCTGACCACACCCGCGTAGCAGCAATCCAGGATCAGCAGCACCTGTTTGACATTGAGTTGCTCCACCAAATCGGCCAGCCATTGCATCGACACAGCAGTTTCGGCCAATTGACCGCGCTGAGCATCAGCAGGGAGCAGATAGCCGCCATAGGTATCTGGTTGTTTTGGAGTTGTCGAATTAGCTGGTGCGCTGTCGGATGATTTTTGGTTTAGGGCCAGCCCATGCCCGGCGTAGTAGATAATAATCTGCGCGGCCTCATCCGCCGTTTTGGTGGCAATGGATTGCAGGAAGCTGACAAACGTGGCTTTGTCGGGGTTCAAACACTCTTCAGCCTGATACCCATACTTCCGTAAGGCGTCGGCCATCAACCGAATATCCTGAGCGGGTGTTTTCAGTGAGCGAATGCCCACATCGGTATAACGCTGTACCCCAATCAGAAATGCGTACCGATTCGGAAAAATGCCGGGCATAGCCATGTTGAAAAATACAGACAACCAAACCGTTAAACAAACAAACTTTGTGAACGGTAGTCCCCACACGTTCCAGCGGTCATGCGCGTTCAACCGAGCTAAAAATCTGTATCTTTTTGCTGATAGGCTTTCGCGTTCAGGCCAATTTTGTTTGATTTTGGGACGACAAAATGCGGTTTGTAATTCATTTAAAACAGGATCAAACCGCATTCTCTTTAAATAGCCTTCCGCATGCAAATACTATCGGCCAGCCCGACGTAAGGCCCGTAGTTTTCGATTCGCTGATACCCTCTTTTTTGATACAGAGCGATTGCCGAAATCTGTTTAGGCAAGGTTTCTAAAACCAGATGGGTATAGCCTAACTCGACAGCCCATTTCTCCAGTTCTTCCAGAATTACGTGCGCGATTCCCAATCCTCTATAATCTGGATGTACAAACATCCGCTTTATTTCAACGGTTTCAGGATCGAACTTTTTGAAACATCCACAGCCTGCCGCCTTTTCATCTTTGTAGACAATGACCACTGTGTCGTTTCTTTCTATGACATTAAACTGATCGTACTCTGCCTGAGTATCTGGGTAATTCTCCCACAAATGGGCATCTAACAGCAATACTAAGTTGGCGAAATCAGGATTTTCACTGGTGGTTCTTTGGGGTATCAGCATATCAATGTACTGTGTATTCTGTCGTTAGTATGGGTATCAGTTAGCGTCGTGTCACCGCTCAAAACCATTACACGACGTTAACCGATACCCATACTAACACTATTTTCCATTCGGCCTACTTCTGCTCGTATTTGTCTTTATACGTTTTGTACAGCCGCTTGTGACGGTCGTCTAAATTCACTTTACGTCCCTGAATAAACACCTGTTCCACTACATTCGTCCGCATGTCGAGCGCATCGCCCGCCGATACGAACAGCGTGGCCTGTTTGCCTTTTTCAAGCGTACCGACAAGCTTATCAATACCCAGAATTTTAGCCGTGTTTGACGTAATCATTTTCAGGGCTTCTTCGCGATCCGTAACGCCAAACCCAACGGCTGTTCCGGCCTGAAACGGCAGGTTGCGGGTCCGCCACCATTCGTCGGCGTAACTCAGGGCTACCAGCACGCCCGCCTTCTGCAAAATGCCCGGCATTCGGTAGGGCAAGTCCACGTCTTCGTCTTCGCGGTTGGGTAAGCGGTGCAGGGCGCTCAGAATTACCGGCACGTTATTTTCTTTCAGGAAGGCAGCGGCCCGGTGGGCTTCTTCGCCCCCCACAACCACCACATTTTTTACGCCCGCCGATTTGGCGAACGTCACGGCTTCGATAATGTCTTTCCCGTAATCAGCGCGAATGTAGAGGTTTTGTTTGCCGGAAAACAAGCCACGCATGGCCTCTAATTTGAGGTTCATGGGCGTCGGTGAAGGCAGGGCGGCATAGGCTCTGGCATCCGCGAAAACCGCCTGTAACGCGTCAATGGCCTGCGCGCGTTTCTCGTTTTTCTTAACCGTTGTCGTAAAATCTTCCATGTTGAACTCACTGGCGAAATACGCAGGCCAGTTCAGCCAGATGCCATCGTCTTTTTTCAGTACGGCATCTTCCCAGTTCCAGCCATCGGTCATCATCACGCTCGAACTCCCCGACACAGTGCCGCCCTGGGGCATGGCCTGCGTGAACAATATGCCATTATTGCGGATAGTCGGGATGATTTCCGAGTCGGTGTTGTAGGCAATCAACGCCCGAATGTTGGGGTTCAGGATACCCGTTTCCTGCTTATCGACCGTCGCCCGGACGGCCCCAATTTCCTGCAAACCCACCGTCGACGCGGGCGAAATCAGACCGGGATAAACGTGCTTCCCCGATACGTCGATGGTTTCCACATTGGTCAGGTCGAGCCGAACGGTGGTACCATCGAGTACGTTCGTGATGATGCCTTTATCGAACAGCACCACGCCATTCGGAATCACCTGCCCGTTGCCAATATGAACGGTGCCGCCCATCAGGGCAATGGTCTTCGTCTGCGGCTTAGCCGGAGCCGGATTCTGGCCAAAGCTCGTAAGCGAGGCCAGGGTGAGTAGGGTTGTTAATAGTTTTTTCATGTTTGTTGCGTCTCTACTTTTCTTCCGCAATAACCCCTTCTACATCTTCGCAATGCCACATTCGCGCCCGTTTGGGGGCGGGTTTGGTGGTGGATGCGCCACTGGCTTTGGCGGTCAGCATCTTCTGAATCAGCCGGGCGCGTTCGGCTTGCAGGGCTTCGCGTTTGCGGTCTTCGTCTTTCAGGCTGAAATAAATGGCGCCGTCAATCATCGTGATTTCCGGGCGGGCGTAGATAGCCAGCGGGTTGGCGTTCCACAGCACGAGGTCGGCATCTTTACCGGCGCGAATGCTGCCCATCCGGTTGTCTAAGTGCAGCAGTTTGGCGGGGTTCAGCGTCACCATTTTCCAGGCATCTTCTTCGGTCATACCACCGTATTCGACCGTTTTGGCCGCTTCCTGGTTCAATCGGCGGGCCATTTCGGCATCGTCGGAGTTGATGGAGACCGTTACACCCTGCCGATGCATGAGAGCCGCGTTGTAGGGAATGGCATCATGAACCTCCATCTTGTAGGCCCACCAGTCGGCAAAGGACGAGCCGCCGGAGCCATGCTTCGCCATCTTATCGGCCAATTTATACCCCTCCAGAATGTGCGTAAAGGTGTTTACTTTGAAGCCCAGCGAATCGGCCACTTTCAGCAACATATTAATCTCCGACTGCACGTAGGAGTGGCAGGTAATGAAGCGTTTATGCGCCAGAATTTCAGCCAATGCATCCAGTTCAATGTCCCGGCGCGGAGGAGTTGCGGTCGCTTTTTCTTTGGCACTCAACTTGTTATAAGTCTCCCAGCCTTTGGCGTATTCCTTCGCCCGTGTGAAGTGGTCCATATAGACCTGTTCCACCCCCATCCGCGACTGCGGGAAACGGGTTAGTCCGGCCGGATTCGGGTAGTTGGCCTGCTTGACGTTCTCGCCCAAGGCAAACTTGATAAACCCATCGGCCCCTTTGATGAGCATCCCTTCCGGCGATTCGCCCCACTTGAGTTTCACCAGCGCGGATTGCCCACCAATGGCATTGGCCGAGCCGTGCAGCAGTTGCGACGACGTGACGCCCCCGGCTAACTGGCGGTAGATATTAATGTCGTCGGGGTTGATGACGTCGGCCATGCGTACCTCTGCCGAACTCGACTGCCCGCCTTCGTTAATCGACAGCAGGGCAATGTGCGAATGCTCGTCGATAATGCCGTTGGTGAGGTGCTTGCCTGTTCCATCGAACACCTTGATATCGGCAGGAACAGGTAGGTTTTTGCCAATTTTTGAAATTTTTCCACCCGTCACGAACACATCGGTGTTGGGCAGAATACCGTCTTTTTCATTCGTCCAGACGGTTGCGTTCCGAATCATAATCGTTTCCGGCCTGGGCTTCTGCACGTTGCCCATGCCCACGAACGGATATGTGACTGTGCTGGCAATCGTTGAAGAGACAGCCGTTGAACTGGTGGCGGTGGTCGATACGGCTGTAGTCGATGTCGCCGTTGTTGATTTGGGGCTGTCGCCGGTTCGCACTGCCGACCAGCTTATGGTTTTTCCGTCCGGCGTTTCGCCATCGCCTTTGAGGGTTGTTGGCGTGGTGCGGTAGCCGGTTAGTCGGGTGGCGCCGGTATTGGGTTTCTTGTCCAACTGAATCTGCATCGAAATTAAATCGCCTGAGATAGCCACCTTGGGCGTAATTTTAGTCGTATCCGACAGAATCTGGTACTCCGGCTTCTCGGCTGATTTTCCGGTGATGTTCAGTTTGAGGTTCGTGCGGTCGCCGACGGTTAAGTTCCAGCTACCGCGCAAATCGGCGACGTCTTTGTTCGATACGATGTACTGTTTGCCCTGCATCCAGTTTTCGTAAATCACATTGTCGGCGCTAAACAGGTTGCCCGACGTAATGATAAAGTTAGCCAGTTTCCCCTTCTGCAACGTGCCAAGCTGGTCTTCCGCACGAATAAGCTTAGCCGGAACCGCCGTGAGGGCTTCGAGGGCCTTTTGCTCCGACAGCCCGTTTTCAATGGCTTTGCGAAGATTCGGCCAGAAATCGCTCTTGTTTTTGAGTCCCGCCGAAGTGAGCGCAAACGGAATGCTGGCGGCTGCTACTTTCCCGGCATTCGTGGGGGCCATGTCCCAGTGCTTGAGTTCGGCCAGCGACACGTTATCGGCATCCCAGGGGTCTTCCACGTCGTAAGGTTGTGGGTAGTTAAGCGGCACAATCAGCGACGCGCCCGTTGCTTTTACGTCCTCGATGCGCTGGTATTCGTCGCCAGTGGTTCGGATAATGTACTGAACGCCAAACTCATCGCCAATTTTATCGGCCCGCAGAATGCCCAGTTTATCGTTGGCATCGAAAATAGCAGGCAAGGTTTTAATCCGGTTCAGCGCATCAAGCGATAGATTGGCCTGTTCGGTGGTGCCGCTCCGTTTGTACCAGTCAGCATCGTAAAACGCCTGCCGAAGCAGAGCCACTATCCCCATCATGGAGTTGGGATACTGCTGGGTCGACGTGCCCTTGCTGAACGAGTAATGTGCGGAAGCTACGGGTTTAAGCACCAGCGTATTTTCGCGGTCGTCGGCGAGGGTAACAATGGCCCCCGTGCCCCGGGCAATGCCATCGTGCGGGTGGGTCAGCACGGCCCCGAAGCCCAATTTACGAAGGTCGTCGGCTTTTTTGGTATCAGCCTTAAACAGCAGATTGGCTTCATTTTCGGGCTGTATGGCCTGATTCCAGTAGTACGCCCCCTTCTTGTTCGATTCATACTGGGGTGTGCCGCCAAACCCCCGACGCTCAATTTTTACTTCGGGCATGCCGTAGTCGGAGTCGATGTCGATAAGGCCGGGGTAGATGCGTTTGCCTTTCAAATCGGCCACGACCGTTCCAGCGGGAACCGAAACACTGGTGCCTACCGCTTCAACGCGGCCATTGCGAATGAGCAGGGTGGCATTCTGGAGAGTAGTTTGGGGGTCAACAACAATGGTGGCATTAGTGAAGGCATACAATCGGGGCCGTTCGTCATAGACGCCATTGCGCGGAAACGTCGTCTGTGCCCATGAGGAATACGCCAGACTGGCCGCTAACAGCCCCGTCAGGAAATGTTTAGTCATGAAATTGAGCGTTGATGATTAGGTACAACCGGCAAAAATACGCGCAATTGAGAAGTATATAGCGAGTTTACCAAAAATAAGATGGGACTTACTGGGTCAATGGCAAATAATCTATGCTTATTCAGAAACTGTTGACATGAACAGAATGACCCGTTGACGAGCAGGCGATAGCTGCAACATTCCGCCGTTTTACCGCGTTTGGGTAAGCAGGCCTGTTTTCGCTCAATCTCTGGGCAAGCCATCTAATGAAGCTGTCTATCCGTTTGTTTTTGGGGTTTATGCTGTTGACTGTGTCGGGCGTTGTCTGCCGGGCAGGTCAACTTCTGTTGGCCGATACAACGACAATACCGAACGAGGTGCTCATTATTCGGGCAGCGAAGCCCCAGCAGGACATAGCTGATTTGGGTCATCGGTGGTTTCCCCGCTTACGCATCAGCCCGCACGACTCCTCTGCCCTGCATGAAGGTAAACGGTTTGTGATGGTCATTCCACAAATCGGGTACACGCTACAGACGCGGGCGCTGGCTGCCGTGTTGGTGAATACGCCTTTTCGGAGACCTGGCGCGAATATGTCGTCCATGACGGCCCAGTTATCCTATACCCAGAATAATCAGGTTATTTTAGTCGCCAATTCGATGGTCTGGAGCCGTGACAATCGTTTTCTATGGACCAACGACTGGCGGCTGATGCATTACCCGCAGGCCACCTACGGCTTAGGCATGTACACCTCCACCGACCGGGTCATCAACATGGACTACGCGTACTGGCGGTTTTATCAGACGCTGCTCCGGCGGCTATCCCCTAATTTCTATGGTGGTTTTGGCTATAACGTAGACCTTCACTGGAACATCGACAGCTACACGAATGGGCCTAATGGCATTCGTGAACGAAGTCGTATTTCGCGTTACTCCTATGGTGTGCAGGGCCGGTCGGTATCGTCGGGGCCAACGCTCCAGTTGCTGTACGACAACCGGCACAATGCCATCAATCCGAGCGGGGGTTTATACATGAATGCGGTTTTTCGGGCTAACATGGAGTGGCTCGGCAGTGATGATACCTATCAATCGCTGCTGGTGGAGGCTCGAAAATACATTCCGCTATCGGCCCGGTCGGGCAATATCCTGGCGCTCTGGTCCTACAATGCCCTTACCCTCAGTGGCGACCCGCCCTTTCTGGATTTACCGAGCACCGGCTGGGACAGCAACGGAAACGTAGGCCGAGGCTTTATCCAGGGCCGTTTTCGGGGTAAGAACCTGCTCTACACCGAAGCCGAATACCGCTTCGGCATCACCCGCGACCGCCTGCTGGGTGGCGTGGTATTTGCCAACGCCCAAACCGTTACGGAACAGAGCAGCGGGCAATTTGAAAAAGTAGTTCCCGCCGTGGGCGCGGGTCTACGCATCAAAATGAACAAAATTTCCCGCACCAACCTCTCTATTGACTACGGATTCGGCATGGATGGCTCACACGGGTTGTTTTTTAATTTGGGGGAAGTGTTTTGAGGGGGATGGATCACCCATTACGTGAAGACTAAAAAAGCTATCTTTGATTTATGAAAACCTTGACACTGACTATACCAGATACCCTCGATCTAACTAATCGAGACCTTGCTATGCTTGTTGCCACACGGCTATATGAACAAGGAAAGCTTTCTCTTGGACAAGCGGCAGAAGTAGCCGGTTTAACAAAGCGCACCTTTGCCGAATTACTGGGTAGTTATGACGTTTCTATCTTCAATTATCCGGCATCAGACTTATCAAAAGATGTAGCCAATGCCTAAGACAATTATCTCCGACACAAGTTGTTTTATAATTTTAACTAACATTAAGGAACTTGACTTATTGCATAAAGTGTATGGCCAGATTGTAACAACGATTGACATTGCAACTGAGTACGGTGAACCGCTTCCTGACTGGATCGAAATCGCAACCGTAGCGGATAAACACAAACAAGAGCTTCTGGAAATACAAATAGACAAAGGCGAATCAAGTGCAATAGCGTTGGCTCTTGAAATACCCAACAGTACATTAATTATAGACGACTATAAAGCCCGAAAAATAGCTGAGCGGCTTGGTATAAACTTCACCGGAACAATCGGTGTAATCATTAGAGCAAAACTAAAGGGAATAATTCCTTCTATTAAACCTATTCTTGAAAAGATAAAACAAACTGATTTCCGCTTATCGGCTGAAATTGAATTGCAAGCGTTGAAAGAGGCTAATGAATAGGCCCCTAAAATTGATTTGTTATAATTACATATCGATCAGGTTTTTTGGCTATCTATAATTTTTTACTTACTATTGTGTGAGAACCAAAGTAGACGTTTATTTACGAGCTGTATCTAAATTCTGAAGAACTGACAAATAAAACACATGAATAACTCAGTTTTATTTTTATTGCTATTTTCGGCAGTCTCAGTAAAAACATTCTCTCAAAATTTACACTTGTATGGTGGACAAAATCACGATGAATATCTTGGTTGTATGAATTGTGATAGTTATGATAAAAATTCAATTTGGAATGAATATGGAACTTACGGTAGTAGGTATAATTCAAAATCCATTTGGAATGAATATGGAACTTATGGAAGTGAATATAATTCCAATTCGCCTTGGAATGCTTATGGATCAAATCCACCAGTTGTAGTTGACAAAGCAGGAAATTTTTATGGGTATTTTACTATAAATGAAAGTAAGATAAAACGTGCTGAATTTAAGCTCGCTATGACATTATACAAATATCACGATTTGATAAAAGACAATGTATCAAAATGGTATGAAAAAATATTTGATTAAAACCATAAACGCTAAAATTCCTCGAACAACAAGCGATAAAAAACTATACATTGCGAAGGCTTTATACAGAGTAGTTTCCCAACCTATGTCTCCTCCCGCTCGGGTAAGCCCAAATCGTTCTGTTCAATATCTACAATTCCTCCATCCCATAACACTCCAATATACATTAGGCGAAAACAACTTTTTAGAACATCAGTTGTTTTCGCCTAATGTATATTGGAGCGTAGCAAAAGGCAACGAACAAGATTGTAGTTGCTTTTTTCGGCTGCTCTTCTAATCACCCCAAACATAAGCTTAACAACACTGACAGGATGAGAAAATTCCTACAAAAACTTTGCGAGCGATTGTCAGTTTTGCCATTTGGTAACTAAACCTCGGAAAATATAATGGAAAATTTCATTGTGACGAAAACGATTCGGCTGAAAGCGGAACCGTCAGCCGTTTGGAATGCATTGACCAATCCCGAAAAAACGAAACAGTATTTTTTCAACTGCGAAGTCTATTCTGATTGGGAGCCAGGCAGCACGATTCGATTTACAGGGCGGCTTTTTCTGATTAAAAAAATTGAGATGACAGGGCAGATAATCGACATCGTGCCCAATAAATTCCTGAAATACAGCTTGGAAAACGAAGAAGACGACGTTGACCCCGATAGTTTTTCCATCGTGACTGATGAAATAGCCTACGAAAATGGCGAAACCGTACTGACGATTACAGACAACGTAGGCCAGGGCAAGGGAGCACAGGAACGCTACGAACGATCTGTGAAAGGTTGGGATAAGATTCTGGAAGGACTGAAAAAAGTGGTGGAAGAAGACCGGTAAACCTACTACCCTTCCTAACTTCCCCAGTCGATTTGAATCTTCCGGCCCGTATCGGCAGCTTGCAGAATCGCCCCAATAAGTTTCATGTCTTTCCAACCCTCTTCGCCCGAGGCTTCGGGTTTGGTCTTGGCGCGAATCGACTCCACAAACGCATCCATCTGGGCGATTTGCTGGTACTGCGGGGAAGGTACCTCCATCGGTACTTTGCTCGTGACGCCCTGCGCGCCCGTTGCATTAAACGCGGGTTCGAGTTTGAACCAGCCCCAGCGCTCGCAGGTAATATAGAGCCGGTCAACATAGGAGGAATAGGTTGTTCGGCAATCGGCGATGGTGCCGCCCGGAAATTCAAACTGCCAGAACACCATTTCGTGAACGTCCTTGAAATGCTCCTTATCGTAGGTGAATGCCTGCGCGGTTACGCTGATAGGGTCCAGATTAAGCGTCCGGCGGGCACCCTGAATGGCATAGACGCCCAAATCCATGATAGCTCCTCCCCCACCAATTTTCTTGTCTAACCGCCAGGAGTTCGGTCCTGGCACGGTGAACCCCAACGCGGACTCAATCACTTTCACCTGCCCAAATTCTTTCGCGGCTACTAACCGGCGCATCTCCAGATGATGCGGTTCAAAATACAGCCGATACCCCACCGATAACTCTACACCCGCTTTTTCACAGGCCGCGATCATCTGCCGGGCTTCGGCGGCATTCATCGCCATTGGCTTCTCGCAGATGACGTGCTTCCCCGCCTGAGCCGCCCGGATGGTGTATTCCGCATGGAGGAAATTAGGCAGTACGATGTAAATAATATCAATATCGGGGTTGTTCCGAATCTGGTCGAAGGTCTGGTAGTTATAGATGTTCTTTGCGGGGAGGCTGTATTTCTCAGCCCACGTTTTGGCCTTATCCGGCGACCCCGTCACGATGCCCGCCAGATAACAGTGCTTCGTTTCGAGCAGAGCCGGAGCCAGTTGATTGGTGGCGTAGTTACCCAGCCCCACCAGCGCAATACCCAATTTTTTGGGAGCCGGTTCCTGGTTGGCAAATACGTCCATTGGCTGAATCAACAGGCCAGTCGCCGTTAGCGAGAGCGTTTGCAGGGAGGTTCGGCGAGAGATGAGGGCGTTCATAAAACTTACCAATGCTGACGAAGAGGCTTCTGCTTCGTCATAGCAAGGTAAAGGTTTTTACGTGCTTTACCACCCCCAACCGAGCGTCGGCCCGGCCCCTCCTAAAACAGGAGGGGGCTTAAAAACCTCCGGCTGCGTAGCCCCCTCCTGTTTTAGGAGGGGCCGGGCCGACGCTCGGTTGGGGGTGGTAAAACCACCGTCGCCTTATCGCCACGCGGCCCCCGACGACGTTTTTTCTTCCGTTTCGGATTCCCGGCGGCCTGTCCCTCCACCTGAACCGATTGGGCCTGCGTTTCGCTCGACCCATTCACCGATGTTTGCCCGGCGACAGCGTTATTGTTCGGCTGAGGTCTGCGTTCCGGGCGAGGGGGGCGTTCCGATTGACTTTCCTGCCGTTCGCCGGTTGGGTCATCAGCCCGATGTGGGCTATCATTACGCCGTTCGTGTCGTCCTCCCCGGCCTGAACCACCGTTTCCACCGCGCCTGTCACCCCGGCGTCCGTCGCCACGTTTCCCACGCAGGCCACTGAATCGTTTGGGGTCGAACACGGGCGATTTACCCATGCCCAGTTCTTCGGTAATAGATTGTTTATCAACCTCCCGCTCAATCAGCCGTTCGATGGCGACAATGCGGTTCTGATCCTGGTCACTGATAAAGGTAATGGCCGTGCCGGTCGTAGCAGCCCGAGCTGTGCGGCCAATGCGGTGAACGTAATCTTCGGCGTCACGCGGAATGTCATAATTGACGACGTGTGTCAGGTTGTCAATGTCAATGCCCCGCGAGAGCACGTCGGTAGCGACCAGAATCGGGAATGCTTTGTTTTTGAAATCGCGCAGCACCACCTCGCGGTCGTCCTGTTCGAGGTCGGAACTGATGCCCCGAGCTTCGTAGCCAAGTTTGCTCAACGCCCGCACAATGCTGTTAACCTCCGATTTCCGCGATGTAAATAATACCATGCTTTGCACGGGCTTGCTGCTGGCTTGGATCAAATGCGCCAGTAGCGGCAGTTTCTGGCTGTCGTAGGCTAAATAGAACTGCTGATCAATACCGGCGGCTGGTTTCGAGACGGCCAGCCGAATTTCTTCGGGTTCGGTCAGGATACGCTTCGAGAACTCCCGGATTTTATTGGGCATCGTGGCCGAGAACAGCAGCGTTTGGCGCTTGGCTGGAAGTTTGGCGACAATATTCAGAATATCGTCGGAAAAGCCCATATCAAGCATCTTATCAGCTTCGTCGAGCACTAAGTAGTCAATCTTGTCGAAGTTGACGTAGCCAAGCTGCATGTGGGCAATGAGCCGCCCCGGTGTGGCAATAATGATATCGGCGCCGGTTTCGAGGGCTTTGCGCTGCTTGTCCCAGTCGTCGCCCTTGCCGCCCCCATAGATGGCAATGCTATTGGCCTGTACGAAATAGCCAAAGCCTTCCACCTGCTCATCAATCTGTTTAGCCAGTTCGCGCGTGGGCACCAGAATAAGTGTGCTGGTGTGGTCGTGGTTGGCGTGCGAGATTCGGTCGAGGAGCGGAATGAGGTAGGCCGCCGTTTTGCCGGTGCCGGTCTGGGCGCTGGCGATGAGGTCGCGGCCTTCGAGAATTTTGGGGATAGCCAGCTCCTGAATCGGGGTGGCTTTTACGTAATTCATGGCATCTACACCAGCCAGCAGGTCGTCGTGCAGATTAAATTCGGAAAATATCAAGGTACAGCTACGTAAAGATAAAAAAAAGCTGACCTTATCTTCCCGGTCAGCAAACCGCCTGATTTGGAAACAAATATAACGAAAAATTGGCAGAAATCCCTTTGTCCGACTCATGCCCGGCGATACTGGCTATTTAGTAGTTCTACCCGATATATACCTTTCATAATCAGTAATCTCTACCCCTTTGCCATGTCTTCGTCCCGACGAACGTTTCTGCATCAATCAACCCAATTAGCCGCCGGGTTGGGGCTGTCATCGGCCCTGCCAACCGATAGTCTGGCTGAAATCGGCAAAACAGTAGCCCCTTCCGACACGGTCAATGTAGTCCTGATTGGGGTTAACAGCATGGGCTGGGCCGATCTGACTTCCATGCTCAAAACGCCCGGCGTCGCCTGTGTGGGGCTGTGCGATGTAGATAGCAATGTGCTCAACAAACGGGCCGCCGAACTCGACAAGCTGACAGGAAAACGAGTCAGTCTATACGACGATTTCCAAAAGGTATTGGATACCAAAACCATCGACGCGGTCATTGTAGGCACACCCGACCATTGGCACTGCCTGCCGACGGTGTTGGCCTGCCAGGCCGGGAAGGACGTGTATGTCGAGAAACCGTTAGCCAATTCCATTGAAGAATGCGACCTGATCGTGGCCGCTGCCAAACGATACAACCGCGTGGTGCAGGTGGGTCAATGGCAGCGCAGTGGCGAGCACTGGAAAGCCGCGCTGGACTATGTACGGTCAGGGCAAATTGGTCCTATTCGTTCGGTGAAAACCTGGGCCTTTATGGGCTATGGCCGAGAGTTTCCGGTTCGGCCCGATGAGCCGGTACCGGCGGGGGTCGATTATGAGATGTGGCTCGGCCCGGCTCCTCATCGAGCATTCAACCGCAACCGCTTTCATGGCACTTTCCGCTATTTCTGGGACTATGCCGGGGGATTGATGACCGACTGGGGCGCCCACATGATTGACATTGCGCTCTGGGGCATGAACGTAACGGCTCCCCACTCTGTCGTGGCAATGGGTGGTAAATACGGCTTCCCCGACCACGCCAGCGAAACCCCCGATACGATGCAGGTTGTGTATGACTACGGCAATTTCTCGGTGCTTTGGGAGCAGTCATTAGGCACCGCCCGTGGTCCCTACGACCGCGATCATGGCGTGGCGTTTATCGGGAATCTGGGCACGGTTATCATTGACCGCAGCAAGTGGATTGTTCTGCCGGAGGTGGAAGGGAATCGTTACCTCAGCCCGGCCATGCCCGACCAACGGGGCAATGGCCGGGATTTAGACAATCATACGCGTAATTTTGTGGAGTGCATTCGGTCGCGACAGCAACCCAATTGCCCGGCAGAGGCCGGCCGCAATGTAGCCCTGCACGCGCATCTGGGCAACATTGCCCACCGGACGGGCCAGAAATTAGTGTGGGATGCCGGTCAGGGCAGTATCGTGGGCAACCCCGCAGCACAAACGCTGGCGAAAGCTCATTACCGCGCTCCGTGGAGCTTGCCCCGGTTATCGTAGATTCACGTAACTTGGACGGCCACGTCCGGGCAGCGTTGATTAAGCCGTTTTTAAAATATAGTCGGCTCGGATGTGCAGCTTGTCGTGGAGCCGTTTTGCCAGGTCCATATTAACTTTACGCTTGCCTGTCAGCACTTCCGACAGGCGTGTTTCGGTAATGCCTAATACCTTCGCGGTATCACGCTGCTTAAGATTTTCCTGAAACATCCGTAAACGAATCATTTCCGGCAGAGTCGCCGGTTCGACGGGCATTGGGTAATGCTCGTCTTCGTATCGTTCGACTAATAGCGAAAGTCGCTGTAATTCTGCCAAATCGACTTCTGTCAACTTCGCCGATCCTTTGGCGAGGAACGTTTCGATAACGTCCAAAGCCTCTGTATATTCCTTCTGTGTTTCTATAGTCAGAATCATGACAACCTTCTTATTGTATTATTTCATCTAAGCAGATGAAGCATCAATTTTATCATACTCAGTATGTGTACCAATGAACCGGATAAATACAGTCCTTACCGGGAAAATAATGCGGACAATTAAGCGATACTGATTTCCCTTTATATTGAACACGTAGTTGTCGTTACCGACGTAATCAACTGAGTTGAATGTATTCTTTACGTCTGCCAGATTACTCCAGTCAGCAGCTTTTGTTTTTAAATACCATTCATTTAAAGCTTCAGTAGCCTGCGGTTTTGTGGACGCATATTCGTGTATGGCCCTACGACTTACAATTACCATGCTGGTAAGAGGTTATGCTTATAAAATTCTTCATATAATCGCGGGCCGATAGCGATACGAGAATTTTATCAAACCTAAACAATAATTTACATTTTTCAAAATTTATTATCGATATCTGTAAACTACAATCAATATTAATCACTGCAATTGGTATTTAACTAACACCGCCACCTTTTATTCGTTAGTTACGTTCTACGTTTACCTCATTTTCTTACCAGATGCTGTATCGCTACCTCTCAACGGTCATTTTTACGTACTTTTTAAGTATATCCATCCTCTTCGCCCAGTCCCCCTCGCCTACTTCCCTCGATGATACGCTTCAACTCAATGAAGTGGTTGTTCGCGGGTATGCCACGAACCGGCGACTGCTGGAAACGCCCGCGTCCATTGGACTGCTCACCCGCCGGGATTTGAATCAGCGGTTCGGTACGCCTACACTCGTGCCCGCGCTCAACACGCTGCCGGGCGTGCGGGCCGATGAGCGGTCGCCGGGGAGTTATCGGCTGGCGATTCGGGGGAGTGCCATTCGGTCGCCGTTTGGCGTGCGGAACATCAAAACCTACTGGAACGAACTGCCGCTGACGGATGCGGGCGGCAACACGCCCCTGAATGCGCTGGACGTGCGGGCGCTGGGTCGTCTGGAAGTTATCAAAGGGCCGTCGGGCAGTTTGTACGGAGCCGGAACAGGAGGCACCATTCTGTTTAGCGGACTGGCCGTTCCGGCGGATAAAAGCAGCGTGGAAATGTCGGCGCTGGGTGGAGGTTACGGACTTTATGGCAATGGGCTCTCGTTGCAAACGGGCAAGAACAATTCGGCTATTTCACTCAACTATAACCATTTGCAGGCAGAAGGCTATCGCGACCACAGTGCGCTGGTGCGGGATAATCTGAGTTTAACCGGCTCGTTTACGATTAGCCCAAAACGCACAGTTTCGGTGCTGGCGTTGTATTCCGATTTGCATTACGAAACCCCCGGTGGCCTGACGCTGGTGCAGTTTCAGGCCACCCCGCGAGCATCGCGGCCAGCTACGGCAACATTACCCGGTAGCGCCGATCAGCAGGCGGGTATTTATCAGAAAGTGGGGTATCTGGGGTTTTCGCACGACTACCGCTGGAACGACCGGATTCAGAACACAACGGTGATCTACGGCTCCCAGACCGACTTTGCCAATCCGTTTATCACCAACTACGAAAAACGCGCCGACCAGGGCATTGGTGGGCGCACGATTACGCAGGTTCGATTCCCGAATGGACCATTACCAACAACCTTCTCGATTGGCGCCGAACTGTTACGCAATTTCACGGTAGACCGAAACTTTGGCAACCGGCGCGGTGTGGCCGATACCATCCAGACCGACGAGGAACTAACCGCCCGACAACTAACGCTATTTGTACAGGCTGAAACCGAGTTACCCGCCCGGTTTCGACTCACGGCGGGCCTGAGCCGGAATGACGTTCGGTATGGATTTACCCGGTTCCCGGTGCGGTCGGCAGGGGCCTTACCGGCAGCCTTTCTGACCCGCGATTTCACACCGGTCTGGTTGCCGCGTATAGCCCTGCTTCGCACCTTTGGCCCGAACATTTCTGCCTTTGCCAGCATCAGCACGGGCTACTCGGCCCCTTCCACGCAGGAAGTCCGGCCCTCGGCGGGGGGCTTTAATACAACGCTTAATCCCGAACGGGGCATCAATTACGAACTGGGCCTGCGCGGGTCGGCCTTACATAGCCGTCTTCGGTTCGATGTGGCTGTTTATCAGTTTCAACTGCGCGAAACCATCGTTCGGCGATCCGATGCGGCCGGGGCCGAATACTTTGTGAATGCAGGCCGCACCGACCAGAAAGGATTAGAAGCGCAGGTGAGTTACGATGTGCGATTGACAGGCTACGATTTACGATTCTGGAACAGTCTGACACTAACCAACTACCGGTTTCGCGACTATCAGCAGGGCACGGTTGACCTTTCTGACAAGCAGGTTCCGGGCGTTGCGCCCACGACGAACGTAACAGGCATTGACCTTGAAACGAAAGCCGGATTTTATGCCCACCTAACCTACCAGTTTCTGAACGACTTTCCACTCAACGACGCCAACACCGTGCAGTCAGACCCGACCCAGTTGCTACAGGCAACGCTCGGTTTTCGGCGAAACCTGGGACAGCATTGGTCCGTCGACCTCTATGCCAGTGGCGATAATCTGTTAGACCGGACTTATTCCTTAGGCTACGACCTGAACGCGGTTGGGAATCGCTATTACAACGCAGCCCCCGCCCGCAATGGGCTTGGCGGGGTTCGGCTGAAGTTTATGTGGTAATGGCTCAATCCAATAACACCCTGCTTCGACCGTTTACGAATTGATTGGCTATCGGGCTTCTTTAGTTGACTACCTTTAGCCATCCGCTACGGGACAACACGCCCATTTTCATGTTCCATAAGCTATTTACTACGTTAGGTCGCGCGTATTCCTTCCTCATATCGCTGATTGTGAGTGCGATTCTGGTGGTGGCTACCTGGATGTTCTGGGGATTTTATCAGGACGTGATGCTGCAAAAGAAATTTGCGGAAGAAGGCCAGTTGCGAACGGTAACAATTACGCAGGCCGAATACGGCCAACGCTCGTGGCGGGACATCCTGAGCAACAACGCCTACCTGACCTTTCGCGATCACGGTAAAACCTATACAACCCGCTACGTAATGGGGCCGGACTATGTGGGGTCCGGCGATCAGGTTCGGTTATTCTATCATCCAGCTTATGATTCATTTAAGCAACCTCTCCCAGAAACTCATCCTACTCCGTCTATCCGCGAATCCCGTTTGGTTCGGTGGAATGTTATCAGTACGCTGAGTCACGAAAACCAACTGCTGTTACTCTGTGTAGTACTGGCTACAGTTTCGTTTTTCATGGTTTCAGGCCTGATTGTCAGCATTGTACCCATCAAGTTTTTACAGGACATTGCCCGTGTGCTGGTTGTGCTGATTCTGCTGGTCGTGTCGGTTTATTTCACCTACGAAACCTACCAGTATTTTCAGTATTACCAGCATCTGAAAACCAATGGGCATGAAGTAACGGTTCAGGTGCTGACAACCGACCGGCACCGAAAATGGCATAACAGCCATAGTCGCCACGATCTGATCGGCCCTGTTTATCGGTATCAGGCGACGGTTCTGTATCAACGGCAAAAGCGGATTATTGCCATTAGCCAGTCAGATTTCGAGACGCTTAAACCAGGCGCTACCCTGCGGACATTATACGACGAATCGCTCAATGATCTGATGTCGGTCGGTTATCCGCTCGATCATTGGTTTCTGGTGGTGCCTGTATTTTTCTGGGTCATTACGCTTGTGCTGATGCGAACAGGTTTTGTTAGTCGGCCCAAAAAGCAGGCGACTGTGCCACGTTAAGCGACCAGCAGGTTAATTCAGTGAGCGTGCGTTAACTACGTTCTTCTGACGGAACAACCTCAGGCTTAGGCCGATACAGTCGACCCAGAATCATTTGTATTGGGAAAATCAGGAAAAACATCAGCCGCGATACCATCCCGCCAACCGGGCCGGGTATCAGGGTAGGCATTAAAGCTGCCAGCAGAAAAATAGCCGGGGCCACCGCATTTCGGACATAGGCCCGTTGCCGGATTTCGGACGGAATGGGTTCGCTGATTTTATGAGCTGGATTATTGATATAACGCCACAAGAGTTGCAGACAGAGGCCGGTAGCCACTACATTGAGGCAGTAGAAAACGAACGAGGTGTTCAGGTAGGGAAAATTGCTGTATAAGGCGGAGGAAAACGGCATGATGACGATTGTCATCAGAAACAACAGATTCAATAAAGCCAGGCCTTCATTATGCCGAACAAGATACCCAAACATGCGATGATGCGACATCCAATAAATGCCAATGACCCAGAAACTGATAAAGAAGCCAATCCACTCAGGTATTTGATGGGCTAACGCTTGACTAATGTCATGCTCGGTGGCTTTATTCTCAAAATGAGGCACTTTGATTTCAATAATCAGCAACGTAATGGCAATGGCAAAGACGGCATCTGAAAACAGAATTAATCGTTCGAGTTGGAACTGGGCCTTATCATGCGACTTGTGAGGAGAGGTTTCCATAAATGACAGATGGGAGTAGTCTGCCTAAAACTATCATTATTTTTGCCCCTTATCAATAGTCATTTTCTTGCTCACGGTCACTAACTTAACAAAAGCCTACGGCGGCCACACCGTTCTGACTGTGCCGGAACTGCATCTGCCACCCGGTATTCATTATTTTCGGGGCGGGAATGGCTCCGGTAAAACCACGTTTTTTCGCACGGTAGCGGGTCTGTTGCCGTTTTCGGGGGAGATTCTGCTAGATAATCAACTCGAAATCAACCGCGATGCGGTGGCGTATCGGATGCGGGTCAATTACGCCGAAGCCGAACCTATTTACCCAACGTTTCTGACGCCCCGCGACCTGACCGGGTTTGTGGGAAAAGCCAAACAGGCACCGGCCGGTCAGATTGATGCATTAGCCGAAATTCTGGGCGTCAATACGTTCTGGACCCAGCCAACGGGACAGTTTTCCAGTGGTATGCTCAAAAAATTATCGCTGTTGCTGGCCCTGCTCGGAACGCCCCGATTAGTACTCCTGGACGAACCCCTGACGACCTTAGACGTAGCGACAGCCGCCCGCTTATTCGATTACATTCGTCAACTCCACGCTGAACAGAACGTGTCGTTTCTGCTTACTTCGCATCAGGATATCAGCCTAACGGGACTTAACCTGACGGGCGTCTGGCAGGTGGGAGAGGGAGTGATCAAGTCAATGAATAATGGATAATGAACAATGTAAAATGTGTGCTACAACCATTATTCATTATCCATTATTCATTGTACATTATACATTAACTGATGTTTCTTTATCGCGTATTTGTGGGGCCGTTTTATGCCAGAAACGCGGGTACGTTTCTGGTGATTATTTTGCTCGCTTTCGGTTTTCTGAGTGCCCGCGAGCACAAAGCGCTTATTATGGCTACGCTTGGCTCACCGTTTCTGCTGGCGGTGATGGCTGTTTTATGGGGCCTTTATCTGCTGAAAACTACGGCCTACGTCCGGCAGGAATTAGCAGCCCCTGAACACCTGTTTCTGCAAACCTTCTGGCTAATACCCACGCCAATGCGCCTAATGCGCTGGCTGGCGGTGCAAACGGCGTTGCTGTTTCCAGTTATCGCTTATGCCGGATGGATGGTTCAGATGGCCGTGGCTTATCAGAAATGGGATTCGCTGATTGCCATTGTCGGTTATGTTGTGGCGCTGGCTGGCATAGGAGTTGCCCTGAACGATTATCGCCTGCGGCACCCCAGCCCCCATAGGTTCAGGTTGCCGCACCTCAACATTCGCCTGCCCTACGAACTGTTTTTCCCGACCTACTGGCTTCGGTATGAACCGCTCTCGTTTGTGCTGACGAAAGCCTTTTCGGGTTTACTACTCGCGGGCGTTTGCCGACTCTACCCCACCGACGATTATGATGAACGTTTGCTCCTGATTGGGCTATTGCTGGCTGTACTGGGGCATATGCAGGTAAGTGGACAAGTGAGCACGTTTGAGCGTCAATATTTGCTTCTGCTTCCCAACCTGCCGCTTTCGTGGTCGCAGCGATTCGGGCGATACATGCTCGTCTACGGCCTGCTCTGGCTGCCCGAACTGCCGATTCTGCTCCGCAACTGCCCGGACGAAATTCGGCTCGATTACGTCGTGTGGCTCTGGCTGACGGGCTGGGGCTGGCTGTTGCTGATGCACAGCCTCGCTTACGGGCGCGACATCCCGCCCGACCGCTGGCTAATGGGCATGTTTCCGGGTTTCATTGGCGGATTGCTGCTGATTATGTTCGGTTGGCCTGTGGGGACCTGGTTCGTAATGGGCTGGTTAGGCGGAGTTTGGTTCTGGTATCGGTCGTTCGGCTACAAAATTAGAGAGCCGTAGGTAAACGGTATTTCGGATTTGGGACGGCGGATTTCGGATTGATGGCTGACGCATATGCACTGTTTCATGCGTCAGCCATCAATCCGAAATCCGCCGTCCCAAATCCGAAATAGTATTATTCGCTTTTCAAAACGTTGGCCGGATTCCTGCGGGCAGCTTTTAAGGTCTGGGAGCCAATCAGCAAAAAGGCCAGCAGCATAACGCCCAGCACGCCCGTCAGGAGTTCACTGGCACCTATCGGCTGGTGATAGGCGAAATTGGCCAGCACGACACTGTCGAAGAAGAAATAGGTGACCGGCAGTGCAATCAACATAGCAATGACCATCAGCATCAAAAAGCCTTTGCTTAACAGAAAAATCAACCCACCTTCGCTGGCACCCAGCACTTTACGGATACTTATTTCTTTTAACCGGGTTTCGGTGGTAAAGACAACCATACCAAACAAACCCAGCGAGGCAATGCAGATAGCCAAGAAGGTGATGAAACCGATCACCTTGATCATGACCGAAAACTGGTTGTATGCCTCCTCGATCTGGTCGTCGTAAAATTTAGCCTCCAGCGGGTGCACTTTATCTATCGTCTGCCAGGCCGCTTCGACACGTTCCATCGTGGCCAGTAAGTCGGTGGGGCGAATTTTCACATTGAGGTATCCACCGGGCTCATCGGCCGAGTAACGGAACATGACGGGTTCGATTTTGTGCTCCACAGTTCCATAATGAAAATCTTTCAACACGCCCACAATAGCCAGCTTTTGCTTATCTACCGTCACGATTTCGCCCAGCGCTTTTTCAGGATTTCGGTTCGCAATGTTGAAGCGTTTCAGCACCTGCTCGTTGACAATCACTTCGCTCTCCTCCCCTTTTTTCGGGCGCAGCGTAAAGTTTTTCCCGGCCAGCAGTTTGTGCTGATGAATAGGCAGATAGTGTTCATCGACTGCGTTCAGCCAGACCATAGCCGAGTCCTGCGGATTTTTGTATTTCGTATTTATACCATGAACGCTGCCTAAACTCGTAATCATCAGCGATTTAGAAATGCCACTAACCGCCGGTATGGCCGATAGTTCCTTAGCCAGTATGTCGCTTTTGTTGCCCTGTAGTTTAATGTTCAGAATATTTTCGGTCCTGTACCCTAAATCGAAGGTCAGGAATCCACGATACTGCTTGTAGCCAATCAGGGTAGCAGTAATAAACACCAACGACAGCGTATACTGAATGACAATCAGCGCTTTGCGTAAATTAATCCGCCGAAACACGGTGAGGGACGTTGCATCTTTGAGCACCTGAGCGGGATTGATGCGGGAGAAAAACAGAGCGGGCAGAAACCCCGCCACAAGACCAACACCCGCAGCCAGCGCAATGAAGTAGAGCACAAGCCGAGGGGAAAGTTCAAGCGAAACCAGTTCCTCAATATGCGAATCGAGACCCAGAAATTGCGTTCGTAAAGCCAGAAACAAGGCAAAGGAAAATACCAGCGCCAGCAGGGCAACGAGTACCGATTCGGCCATAAACTGTCCCAGTACGTGGCTTTTCAGCGCACCAATAATCTTGCGGATGCCTACCTCGCGTGAGCGCCGAAGCGAACGGGCAATAGAAAGATTGGTATAATTGAAACAGGCTGAGAGGATAATCACCAACGCCAGACCACCCAATATCCAGACAACAATAGGAATCATGTGAGGACCGATTTCATTGGAAAGTTTTCTTCCTAAGGCAATCTGCTTAAACGGCTGTAGCGTCACCGAAACCGTTCTGTCTTTTAAAGCCTTGTTCTCCTGAACACTTAACTTGTTTAACGCAGCCAAAACCGTTTGATTATCAACCTTTTCCGGCAGAACCATATACACGTAATTCTGCCATATATTTTCCCAGCTATAAAAATTAGGGTCTTTTCGGGGTAGCTGGGCTTCGGCGGTTGCAAACGAAACTAATGCCCCAAACCGAAGGTGCGACAGTTTGGGAACGTCGCTCAACAGGCCGGTAACGGTATAGGTCAGCGTATCGAACCGGACAGTTTTGCCGAGGGGATCGGCTTCACCAAATAGTTTTTTTGCCGTTTTTTCGGTCAATACCAATGAATACGGTTCTTTCAGGGCCGTTGTCGGATTGCCTTCCAGCAACGGGAACGTGAAGACCCGAAAAAACGATGCGTCGGCCCACAGGGCTTCCATCGGAACGGTTTTTTCTCCGACAGTGGCATCGCCCGAAAATCCACTACGCAGAATCGTTAGGGCTTCGATACCCGGCACAGTCTCACGAATTTTCTTTCCCACTTTCACCGACGTCGACGCCAGTTCCATCGACGGTTGGCCTCTCGGCTGAAACGTGCTAATCACTCGGTACGTTCGGTCTTTTTTCTCATGAAAATCATCGTAGGACCGTAAATCGACCACAAAGGCAATGACGAGCAAGCCCACCGACATGCTGACAGCCAGCCCGAAAATGTTGATGAAGGAAAATAATTTGTTACGCACCAAGCTGCGTCGGGAGGTTTTAAAATAGCTGCCAAGCATAATCCAGTGAATGAAAAGATTAATAAAATCGGGTTTGCGGACGGTATACAATCGGAAAAACTTCAGTACGTCGAGCCAGTAAATGAGCCGGGCGCGCCGAATGCCTTTGGCTTTCAGGTTGCGCTCAAAGTATTCGTTCAGATCGCCCTGTAAATCTTCGAGCAAGTCGGGGCGGCAATACCAGCTTAGCAGCCGTTGCGCCCAGCGTGGCGGCTCCGGTGGTGCGGTAGTGCGCGCTTCCGGCTGATCGTTTTGGCTATCGAACTGTTTCATATAGAACCTCCCAGATTAAAGCCGGGGATAATCCGCCAGAGCGCTTCGCGCACTTCTTTGGCTTTGGTGAGCGCTACTTTCCCGGCATGGGTCACTTCGTAATAGCGTTTACGTTTGCCCCCGCGTGCGCTGGTCGCGTCGCCCAGCCTACTTTTTACCAACCCCTTCTCCTCCAGCCGATTCAATACGGCATGAACAACGCCCAGTTTGGCCGCCCGGCCCGTGTGTTTTTCCAGTTCGTCACAAATGGCTACGCTATAAGCGTCGTTTATTAAGGCTGCAATGGTCAGCAGCACTAATTCTTCAAACTCTCCCAGGTTGGTTCCCTTCATGGATTAATTGTAGTGCCGAAGCTCCAGCTTCGGTTGTGTTTCATTGTCCAATTCGCTATTCAACCGAAGCTGGAGCTTCGGCACTACAATTAATTCACCAAATGTATGTAAAATAGTTTTGATTAATTCAGTATTTGTATGTAAAATTTCCAGACAAACCCAATTGGCGATTAGTAACCTTTTTGACAACTAAAAATACTAATCAACTTTTCGGGCGAAAAATTTCTATCCTTACCGATACAACAGGAAGGCTATGGAAACGCAGCAGTCAACGACAACCAACCGCGAAGCCTGCGAACGGTTTCTGAAAGGCGTTAAACGAATGGTCGCCGAAAAAGAGGAGGAGCGAAAAACAACCGCCGAACGCTATAAAAACGATCCACATTTTCAAAATACAATCGCCGAACTCAGGCAGCTTAATAGAAGAAAAAAATCCACTACCAACTAATTACACATTTCGTTTTGAAGGAGGTAATGACAACGTATATGCCTTTACGACGTCATCCAATCTGGTGTATGCAGTCCGGTTTAAACCCACTCCGTATATTATTAGCCAGGAGTGGGTTTTTCATGAGGATGTGTACAACCATCCACGACATCATTACTGAATTTCAGCGGGTTGCCGATGGCTACAACGACCCCAAATAATCATCCAGTTTCTGTTAATACTTCATTTCGCCCCGGTCTTTCTCCACCGACGAGCGGCCCTCCTTCATCCATATCGGCATGGGCGCATCTTTGAGGTAGTAATCGAAGAACTGATAGAGTCGAATGCTCAGGTCTTTGGCGTTATGGCGATGCGCCAGGTTATGCCCTTCGCCGTTATAGACGAGCATCCAGACAGGCTTGTTGAGCCGACGCAGGGCCGAAAATAGTTCGATACCCTGATACCAGGGAACGGCCCCATCCGCGTCGTTATGCATCAGTAGCAGGGGTGTCTGTACCTGATTGGCGTAAAATAAAGGCGAGTTCTCAATGTAGTTCATCGGTTTATCCCAGAGCGTTCCACCAATGCGGCTTTGCGTTTTTTCGTACTGAAACGCCCGACTAATGCCCGTTTCCCAGCGAATGCCGCCATAGGCAGAGGTCATGTTGGCAACGGCCGCCCCGGCCTCGGCTGCCCGGAACAAGTTCGTGCGGGTGATGATGTAGGCCGTTTGATAGCCACCCCAGCTTTGGCCCTGAATACCAAGCCGGTTGCGGTCTACAAACCCTTTTTCCAATAGGCTCAGTACACCCGGCACCACACAATCGTAAGCATTAGGGCCGGGTTGCCCGGCTGTATAAACAATGTCGGGCACGAAGACTAAATAACCGTTTGACACACAATACGGAATGTTGATGGTTGACCGGCTGGGAGCCGGGGCGCGGTAATCGTTCAGGGTTTCGGCATTGCGTTCGTAGAAATACGTCAGCATGGGATATTTCCGGCCAGGGTCGAAGCCTTCCGGCTTAAAGAGTAAGCCTTCCAGCTTCGTTCCGTTGGTGCCAATCCAACTCACTAAGTCAACACTCCCCCACCGAATGCTGTCCTGTTGCGAGTTGACCCGGGTCAACTGAACGGGCGACGCCAGCGTAGTGTCGGTTTGGAAGAGATTAATCGGCTCCTGAAAGTTGCCCCGGTAAAACGTCATGGTCGATGCGTTTTTCGCTTTGTTCAGCCCAAAATAGCGGTGATTGCTTCGGGCCAGTATGGCTGGGTCAGCGACGGCCAGTCCATTTTTGCTTTTCAGAATGCCCGTCGCTTTATCGCTCTCCCAAATACCCGTCAGAAATAATTCAGCTTTCGGATCAATGGCTTTCTCGACGGAACGGCGGTTAGGCAGGTCGTCGTCTGTGTCTAAATCAGCGCGACGGAGCCGAATTTTGTTTTTACGACCCCAACCCGCCGTCAGGTTGAGGGGCTTTTCGCGGCCTGTAGGGTCAATCTGCCAGATGTCATAGCGGTCGTAAAGCCAGACATATTGATCGCCGGTGGTCCAGCCTGCCGACCCATAGGAACCGGGCAGGTTAGGCGTGTCGTGCTGCTCATCGAAAAATTTGCTGGGCAGGCCGCGTGTCAGGTCAATGCGCTTACCCTCGTTGACTGACCAGGCCCGCCAAAGCGAATCCCGTTCATCGAACCAATAGGCGTACCTGCCGCCAGGCGACAACTTGGGTTCTGAAGCCATGATGTCGTTGGCAATGCGTTTTTTCTCGCCCGTTTGCGAATCAATCAGGTGCAAGTCCGTGTGGCCGGGGTCCCAGGAGGCCTGCACCTGATAAGGCAAATCGCTGATGCCCAGCAAATAGCGGGTCGTGGTTTTCTCATCGAAGTTGACGGTCGGAATTTCGCGGTTGGCCAGCAGCGTAACCTTGCTGGAAGCTACATCATAAATTGTCAGAAAACCCCGTTCCTTTTCTTCTTTGAGCCGCCGTTGCTGCATAGGCTGCAATCGGCTGTCGGTCCAGCTCCAGACGTCCATTTTCACTTTTTCGTCGTCGGGGGTCAGCGTGTCTTTGGTGGGTTTGGGTGCAATGGGCGACGTGGAGAAATAAAGCCGCTTGCCATCGTCGGCAAATCTGGGTTCACGATATTCATTCACCGACCAGCCTTTGGGTAGGGCCGTCGTGATCGTATCGGCAATAACGGTAAAGGGCGGCTCGGGTGCGGCCACTTTAGTTCGTTTGCCCTTCGCCGGAGCGGGTGGCAGCAGGTTTTTATAATAGAGACTAAAAACCTTCACATCGCTTCCGGCACTATCGGCAGAGGCCATCCAGACAAGCTGTTTTCCCGGTTTATCCAAGGCTAACCCTTTGTAAACCTTCCGTTTGGAACTGGTATCCACGAGAGTGGTCTGCCCGTTAGTTGTCGTAAATAAAAACACGCCCGGCACACTCTTCTCGCCCGTTTTCAGCGAGTCCGATGCTGATTCTTTACTGTAAAAGATGGCCTGTCCATTATCGGATATGACAACGTTGGATACGTAACGGACGGTTTTGCGGGAGCCGTCGGCCATGTTCAGCAGCGTCAGGTCATCGCCTTTGGGTTTCTTTGACGTGCCTTTCGATGACGTTACCGCCGTTGTCGAAACGGGGGGCAGTGGTGTAAGCGTATCGTTTGATGTAACGGCTTTGGGCGCAGGCTTAGCCGTATCGTTTTTCCGTTCCTGAAGCACTGCCAGCCAGCCCCCCGCATCCTTGCCAAACACGAACGACTTCACGTTGGGAAGTTTCGTAGGCTTGCCGGTAGCCAGATTCAAGGCCAGCAAACTGTCTTTAGGCATTTCGTCCGGCTTCTTCTTTTTGAGTTTCGCCTTCCGAACATCCGCAACCGGCACTTTCAGCCGCATTACCAGAAACTTACTGTCGGGCGTGAATTGGGCCATATACCCGCGTGGGAATGCATAGCGCGTCCGACTACTGGCCGGGCCAGCGCTGGTAATTTCCAACCGCCCGTCGCCCTCCTGGGGATCAATCTGGTAAGCAATCCATTGGCCATTGGGCGAGATTTTTTCGGAGCGTACACTTTGCCATCGGTCGTAATCTGCCGCCGTGAGCGGGCGTTTCTGGCTCTGTGCAGAAAACGCAAAGAAGAGAAATAAACAGGTCAGCAGTCGAAAAAACTGATTCATGAACGATAAAGTGTAAGATAAACGAATCGAATAATGACAAATACAAGTACATCCACTAACGAAACAGAAAAATAGTAATCTTTCACCACATTAACATGGTTACGAGATTAAACCACTCCCGAATTCACGTTAACTTTATAGCCTGATCTGTGCATCGTTTAATGCCTGTCAAAACGAATTATCTATCTCCAGTACGGTTATCATACCCTTCTGACAAACTCACTCTATGTCGCACAAACTAACTCCCTCTCCCCGACGCCGACTGATTCTGCTTTTTTACTGGCTTGCGTTTTCGTTCGCCGGTCACGCGCAGGATGCCCAGTCCTACCAAACTCCGCCCAAAGCCTTAGCCGATCTGGTGACGGTGCCGCTTACGCCTACTGTTAGCCTATCCGACAAGGGCGCTTACATGCTTATTATGGAACAGGCATCCGCACCGACCATTGCCGAACTGTCGCAGCCGGAGCTTAAACTGGCGGGCCTGCGCCTGAATCCAGCCAACAATGGTCCCAGCCGAATGCAATACATTACGGGCCTGAAAATCAAGACATTGACCAATAAAGACGAAAAGGCAGTAACGGGTCTGCCTGCTACGCCCCACATTAGCTTTGTTCAATGGTCGCCCGATGGCACCAAAGTGGCGTTTGCTCATTCGACTGACAGCCAGATTGACTTATACGTGGCCGATGTAGCAACGGCAACCGCTAAGAGAGTAGGGACAACAGTGCTCAACGCCACGCTGGGCGCACCGTATTATTGGGTATCAGACAGTAAGAGTCTGATTGTGAAAACGATTCCAGCCGGGCGCGGACCTGCCCCCGACATCAGCCGGGTTCCGGGCGGCCCCACTACGCAGGAAAACGTGAAGGGCACACGCGGTCAGGCACCTACCTATCAGGACTTACTCAAAAATCCGTCCGACGAAAAGCAGTTTGCCTATTACACTACCGCCCAGGTAGTTCGAATGGGGTTAGATGGCAGCACAACACCCATCGGGCAAGCGGGGATTATCCGGTCGGCAGAACCCTCGCCCGATGGCCAGTATGTCATGGTTGAAACCGTACATACACCGTTTTCGTACTTAGTGCCCGTGAATCGGTTTCCACTCAAAACAGACGTGTATGCCATAACGGGTTCGTTAGTAAAAACGCTGAACGATAGCCCCTTGCAGGAAGCGGTTCCCTACAGCCGCGATGGTGCCCCCATCGGCCCGCGCGATTTCAACTGGCGGGCCGATGCCCCGGCTTCGGTTTATTACACGGTGGCGCAGGACAAAGGCGACCCCAAAGTAAAAGCTGACATCCGGGATAAAGTTTTTCTGACAGAGGCTCCTTTTTCGGCTGAGCCGAAAGAGATTTATGCCGCTCAGTTCCGGTTCGACAGCTTCAATTGGGGGAATGCTTTAACAGCTTTCGCCAATGAGCGGTGGTGGCAGAGCCGCAAAGCCCTCACAAAAATCGTGAATCCGGGCAACTGGCAAACGTCTATCCTCTTCGACCGTTCCTACGAAGATCGCTACAGCAATCCGGGCCAGCCCGATATGAAGCAGAACCAATATGGCCGGGAGGTATTAAACCTGCTTCCCACCAACGAAATTCTGATGCTGAACGCGCAGGGTTCGTCGCCGGAAGGAGACCGGCCTTTCGTGAGCCTGCTCAGCCTGAAGACCAAACAGAGCCGCGAGGTATGGCGGTCGGCGGCTCCTTATTTTGAGCGTCCCGTTGCCGTGCTGGATGCGGCCAAACAGGTGATTTTAACCACCCGCGAATCGCCTGATGAGAGTCCCAACTATTTCGTTCGCAACCTGAAAGCCCGCATCGCTCCTATTCAGGCGACATTCTTTCCGCATCCGTATCCGCAGTTGAAGGGTATTCAGAAACAGCAGCTTCGCTACAAACGGACGGATGGCGTTGAGCTGACAGCCACCCTGTATTTGCCGGTTGGGTATACGAAAGAGCAGGGGCCGCTGCCTACCTTTCTGTGGGCGTATCCCGCTGAGTTCAAAAGCAAAGATGCAGCCGGTCAGGTGTCGGGTTCGCCGTACCAGTTTAACCGCATTAGTTTCTGGGGGGCGGCTGCCTTCGTGACGATGGGTTACGCAATCTTAGACAACGCCAGCATTCCCATTGTGGGCGAGGGCGATAAGGAGCCGAATGATACCTACGTCGAGCAATTGGTATCGAGCGCTAAAGCAGCCATCAGCGAGGGCGTTCGGCTGGGCGTGGTCGATTCGAGCCGCGTAGGCGTGGGTGGTCACTCCTACGGCGCGTTCATGACCGCTAACCTGCTGTCTCACAGCAAACTCTTTAAAGCCGGGATTGCCCGCAGTGGCGCATACAATCGAACGTTGACGCCCTTCGGATTCCAGAACGAACAGCGCAGCTACTGGCAGGCCCCGGAGGTCTATAACGCGATGTCGCCGTTTATGAATGCCGACAAGATGCAGACACCCCTCCTACTGATTCATGGGGAAGCCGACAATAATACGGGTACATTCCCGATTCAGTCGGAGCGCTACTACAATGCACTGAAAGGGTTCGGAGCCACAACCCGGCTGGTTTTCCTGCCCTATGAAAGCCACCATTACGATGCCAAAGAATCCCTGCTGCACATGCTTTGGGAGATGAATGGCTGGTTAGACAAATACGTCAAAAATCCAATGGCCGCATCCCAAACCGGCAAGGCTGGAAAGTTGGGTGGAAGCAATAACGAACATTAGCCCCGGGCCGAACACGTATTAGCTCATTGGTTTACAACAAAAAAGGGTCATTCCAGCGTTGGAGTGACCCTTTTTTACCATTAGGGTGTCGTAGGGGTTGATTAGCAACAACTCCTATTAATAAATAACCAAACCCTGTGGGCGGTAGTGAGCGCCAACGTTAATCAGCAGCGGTTCACTGGGTTCCGACAATTGTCCGTCCGCTCCAATGACAAGCGTATGCAGGTAATTTTGGTTATTCGTATGGTCAGGATTAGTGTGCTGACAGATGACATACAGGTATTTTTCGTCGGGCGAAAACTCTTCAGCAAACGGTTCGCTGGTGGTGTTAGGCCCGGCAGCGGTGTAATAAATCGGGCCTGGATTCTTCAGCGCGAAGGTTTGCAACGTTGAAGGAGCAGCCGGGTTATCGCCGGTATTATATACCGAAATGGTCGATTCGGCGGAGTTTAGGCAGTACATCCGCGTGCCAGCCCGGTTAACCCGCAGCCAGCAGGCAGCCGCTCCGGCAGGTACGGTTGTGTTCAGTTTTAACTGACCTGAATTTGGATCATACGAATAAACGGCTACTTTTTTGACAATCGGCAGCCCCACATACACAATGTTCTGCGTTGGGTGTGGCCAAATACCCAGCGCTCCTCCCCCTTCAACAGCCAGTGGCGTTCCGGCAACGGGCGTTAGTTTTCCATCGGCTCCCACCGTAAAGGATCGAAGGGACCCGGTCTGTGGTGTTTTCCGCACCACGGGCAGGAAATCCGTTCCAAAGGCCACTTTCCGATTAGGCGATAAAATAATGTTTGACGGCGATGAGTGCGGAGTGGTCGGAACAACCGCATCGGGAACAGGGGTCAACCGCCCGTCTGTCCCAATGGTGAATGTGCGGTAGTTCGGGTTGTCTTCGTTGGGCTGGAGCGTGAAATTGTCGTTTTTATTGACAACAAACAGTTTGTTTCCGGCTACATACAGCGAAGACGGATCGACACCCCCGGATGGAAACGGCGACCCGCTTATGGGTGTCAGGCTACCGTCGCTGAGTACGCGGAACACCGAAATTGTGTTACTGCCTCCATTTGAGGCAAATAAAAATTTCCGGTCTTCAGTCGTCGTCAAGGCAAAATCAAGGTCTTCGGGCCCAAGCAGTTCCAGCGGGTTTGGAATGCCACTGCCACCCGCCGGAAAACGGCTGTGGGTATTGTTTGGCAATGGCAGGGGAATAGTGGTTCCATCAGCATTTCGGCGGTACACTAAAATCGACTGCTCACCGTCCGGGTTATTGCTGGCCACATACAAAACATTGGTTGGCAGCACATCATCGGCTAAACGAGCCTGTCCCGGCGAACCGGCAGCGATGTCTGCCTGCGGTTCCTGGCATCCTGATAAGCTCAATCCAACAGCCACCAAGGCGACCAATAGACGGGTATATGGCGAACCAGAAGCCGTGCTTTTGCGGGTCAGAAGGTCCGATAGGGAATTGTATTTCATAACGTGCGTTAAATGAGTTGTTCGCTAAAAAAACTTTCCCCTTTCGCTGAAAGTTATCACGAAAGTCTAACGTTTTCAGCACGTTATTGATCGGTTTATCATCTGCACTCACCTTTGTTCAGGAGGTTACCCATGATCCTGCCTTCCCAACTATCAGCTTGTGACGAAACAGATTTTGATCATTGAAGACGACGCGGCCCTCGTTAACCTGGTGCGGATTCATCTGCAACAGCTTCCCGCAAACCTGATGGCGGCCCGGTCGGGCCGGGAAGGGCTGGCCTGGCTGGCGCAGCATCCGGCTGATCTCTGCATTCTGGACGTGATGCTTCCCGGTATGAATGGCATCGAAATTTGTCAGCGCATCCGGCAGCAGGATACTCTCACGCCTATTCTGATGCTGACGGCAAAATCGGAGGAGAACGATAAGGTGCTGGGACTGGAAGCTGGCGCAGACGACTACCTGACCAAACCCTTTGGTGTACAGGAATTTACGGCCCGCGTAAAAGCCCTGTTGCGCCGGGCAGACCGACATCGCACCGCCCCCGGAACACCCGCCGAAATACCCGTGTATGCCTACAACGACCTGACAATAGACCGCTCTATGCGCCGGGTAACGCTGGCCAACAGACGCATTGATCTAACACCCAAAGAGTTTGATTTGCTGGCGTTGCTGGCCGAGCATCCTGGCAAAACCTACAGTCGCAGAGAGTTGTTGAGCCTCGTCTGGGATTATACATTCGATGGGTATGAGCATACGGTTACGGCGCATGTTAATCGATTACGCACTAAGATTGAGACCGACTTTTCGCATCCTCAGTATATTCTCACAACCTGGGGTATCGGCTACCGATTTGCTGATGTTAATCCGGTTGAATCCGCATGAACCCACAAACTGGCACTTCCGCAAACCGTACTGAACCTGACCATCGGTGGCCGTTAAGTCTGTTTACGAAACTGGCGCTCACTTTTCTATTGATTCTGACCCTGCTGGCCATTATTTACAGCTACCTAACCGCCTACTCGGCCAACCGTTACTTTGAAGCTACTTACCAGCGTTTGAATCAGGATGTAGCCGCTCACATTGCCAAGTTTGCCCGCCCTTTTATCAATCAGCAGGTTAACCGACGCGGGGCCGATGAAATATTCTTCAACGCTATGGTGACCAACCCCAGCGCCGAAGTGTATCTGCTGGATTCGACGGGCCGGATTCTGCTTTACCACGCCCCGATCAGTAAAATAAAACGACAGCGGGTGTCGCTTGAACCGGTTCGGCAGTTTATTCAAACGCATGGGCAGGCGTTTGTTAAGGGCGACGATCCCCGTAACGCCAGCGAACAGAAAATTTTTTCGGCGGCTGAGGTCATCCGCGATGGGCGACAGCAGGGCTATGTGTATGTCATTCTGGGCAGCGAAGAGTATGGCTCGGCAATGGCCCTGCTTCGGCAGGATTATGTGTTGCAGTGGGGACTAAAAACAATGATAATCACGCTGCTGGCCGCCCTGACGGTTGGTCTGTTGGCTTTTTATTTCCAAACCCGAAACCTGCGAGCCGTCGTGCAAACGGTTAAAAAGTTTAGTGAAGGCGATTTTTCAGCCCGCATCCAGGTCGGAGAGTCGAGCGAGGTGGCGCAGGTAGCTGCCACCTTCAATGCAATGGCCGACCGGCTGACCAGCACAATTGCCAACCTTCGGCTGTCAGAACAGGTTCGGCGCGATTTAGTTGCGAACATTTCGCATGATCTGCGAACGCCCATCACGGCCATTCGCGGGTATGCCGAAACGCTGGCGTTGACCGCTACCCTCAACGACACCCAGACCAAACAGTACGTCAGTATTATTCTGCAAAGCACAAATACGCTCATGAAACGCGTAAACGAACTGTTTGAGTTGTCGAAACTTGACACCAAAGAAGCATCCCTCCAGCGTGAACCCTTTATCCTGGCCGATTTGGTGACGGAGGTTTTTTCTAAATTTCAATTGCTGGTTCAATCGAAACACATAGCCTTTGAGTGCATCAACTGCGACCTCACCACTCCCTGCTATGCCGACATCAGTCTGATGGAGCGAGTCATTCAAAACTTAGTTGAAAACGCAGTCAGCTACACACCTGAGAGCGGTTTCATTCAACTTGAACTGGAAAACAAAGGGCAATTAATCAGTGTTTCGGTGCTGAATTCAATGCCTGAACTGTCGGAGCCAGTGTGGGCCTACATGACCGGCAGCGCATCGGCCCGCCCCCCCAACGTAGGGCTAGGCCTGCTGATTGTTCGTAAGATTTTAAGCCTGCACCAGACCGAGCTATCCGTCGAACGACTCACCGACGATACCGTATGCTTTTCGTTTACGTTGCCGGTCTATATAGTGCCGGTTTGAGTACTTACTGCTCGGTAGTTTTATTCGGCCACGCGATTAATGTCCGGTTATCCAGTCAAGTATCATGCTGCTTCGTGCGCCGGTTTCGCCCGTGCTGGGGCTTTTGCCTTCGCCCCGTAATTCATTGACAATCTGTTCGATTAACGGCTGTTGCACATGCTCGGGCATGGGAACGGTAAGCTCGTCGGTACCCGATTCGGTTTCAAGCCGGATGATGAAGTTCTCGAAGAACGAAAACGTGATTTTTCCTTTCGAGCCGATGAGCTGCGTTTGTTCAAGGCGCTGTTCGGGGTTGACGGTGAAGCACCAGCTTCCACTACCCAGTACCCCCGACTCGAATGCAAAATTGGCTACTACAATGTCGTCGGCGCTATATAGTCCGGCCTGGTTTCGGGCGATGCCGCTGGCCGTTTTGATAGGACCAAGCGCATATTCCAGAAAATCGAACTGGTGGGAGGCTAAATCGTGAAAAAGTCCCCCGCCCGAAATTTCCGGCGACACCCGCCAGTTCGGCTGGGGTGCTTTCCCCATTTCCCGGTCTGCCGGTTGCCAGTTTAATTGCACCGACACATACCGAATATCGCCAATAACCTTTTGGTCGATTAATTTTTTCACCTTCAGAAAATACGGCAAGGCTCGCCGGTAAAACGCGACGAACAGCGGCACGCCCGTTTCTCGACTCACGCGGTTCATGGCCTCGCATTCAGCGGCATTGAGAGCCATCGGTTTTTCGACATACACGGGCTTACCGGCCCGCATGGCCCGAATGGCGTAGTCGGCATGGCTGTCGGGTGGGGTGGCGATATACACGGCGTTGACATCGGAGGCATGAATCATCGCGTCGGCATCGGTATACCAGTTCGGCACGTTATGCCGGCTGGCATAATCGGCGGCTTTTTCGGCATCCCGGCGCATAACGGCCACCAACCGTGAATGCGGCACTTTGTTAAACGCCGGGCCGCTTTTCACTTCCGTTACGTCTCCGCAACCAATAATACCCCAGTTTATTTGATTCATAAAAAGTAGAGTTTATAGCCATCAAACTAACGTTATTCAAAACATCAAGAATAATGTCCCTATGCAAAGTTGAGAACATTCTGTGTATCTTCATTGTCTACATGTGCTTGCCGCCTGCGTATATTGGAGGCCGAACGAAACAAGCGTTGGTTCTTCCATAAACTGCGTGAAACATGTGCAGTTTACAACGTCGATTTTTTGCGTAATCAATTCAATGGTACGTTATAGGAACCGAAAAGCCAGCGACCCTTAGTTAGCTGTTTTTCAGCTTTGTAGAGTTCGAACTCTTCGTTTAAACAAACGTTACGTTGAGATATAAACTCTAAACACAAACCTTGCTATGGCTGTCAGGGAATATCCATTTTACATAAAAGCCACGGTAGTCCTGTTCGGGCTGATTCTGGCAGTCTATGTGCTCTACACTTTATCGGGTATCCTGATTCCCATTGCCTTCGCCATCATTCTGACGATTCTGCTCAATCCGGTATGTAACTGGCTGTTAAAGCGTAAACTGCCGAAGGTAGTAGCCATCGGTCTCACACTACTGCTGGCCATTGTTGTCTTCCTGTTCGTTACGGTCTTTCTTTCTTCCCAAATCGCAAAATTTGGCGAGTCATGGCCTGTTTTAAAACAGAAATTTACGCAGTTAGCCACGCAATCAGGGTCCTGGCTACAGAATCAGATGGGAATAACGGCTGAAAAACAGGCGGATATGGCCAAGAGTGTAGCCAACAGCGCCCAAGCCTGGGCTGGCTCGACGGTGGGTTCGCTGGCGACTATGCTGGGGAACATTTCCCTGTTGCCAGTGTACATTTTTTTTCTACTGTTTTATAAACCGTTGATCCTGAATTTTCTCTACGAAGTGTTTGCGGAGAAAAATGCTAAACAAGTCAGGGATATACTCAACGAAGTGAAGTCGGCCACCCAAAGCTATATGGTGGGGCTGATGCTGGAAGCCTTAATTGTGGCTACATTAAATTCCGTGGCCTTACTGATTCTGGGCGTGAAGTATGCCATCCTGTTCGGGGTTATTGGTGCGCTGCTGAACATGATTCCCTACATCGGTGGTATTGTGGCTATCGCCTTACCCGTGCTCATGGCGACCGCTACCGAAGACGGTTACACGACACAACTGTGGATTGTGGTGGCGTATCTGATTATTCAGTTTATCGACAACAACGTTCTGGTGCCTCGGGTTGTTTCCTCGAAGGTGGAGATTAATGCACTAATCTCCGTTGTGGTGGTGTTGCTGGGTGGGGCTTTATGGGGCGTGTCGGGTATGTTTTTGTCCATACCATTTACGGCTATCCTCAAAATCATTTTCGACCGGATTCCTGACCTCAAGCCCTGGGGTAAACTGCTGGGTAACGACGTACCCGACCATTATGGAAGCGAGCGGTGGGGTCTACGGAAACGCAAAACCGCCCTGTCCGAAAAAATCGTTGAGGACAATTAACAGTAAGCCCTTTTCATCAGTCATATTTTTTAAGGAAATCTAAGCGCGAACTTACCTGTTTCAACCACTCCCTTGCCATCAACTCATGGGCAAAAACGGTAGGGTGAATACCATCCCAAATCCAGTATTCTATAGGTTTACCCGAAACGGCTTTTGTAATCACCGCCGGATAGTCGACCAGCACGGGGCGCCGACTCGACTCGCAATGCCGAACGCATAGCCATGCCCCATAATGTGATTCGGATCGGCTGTGCGCCCCCGGTTGCCGTCGGTGATGGAATCGCCCTGAAACAGGAAAACCAGCCCCGTTTGATTGGGGGCCGGTTGTGTGGTTACTGGTGAACCCATAACAGGCCATTCGCCTGCCAGACCAACACTGGCGAGGGCATTAAGGCTTAAAAACCGGCGTCTTTTCATCGTGCTACTCCGCTGTTTTGTTCTAAGAAGATTCGACACGCTCAGTGCGTATATCCTTCCTCCGATATACATAAAAATCCCGGATGGACAGCGACTATCGTAACCGATTCACTGTTCATCCGGGTGTCTTCCTAAAACGAAAAATCCTCAGGCCGTGCGATGCTTCGATGTGCTGTACCAGCTTTTAACCTCGCGTAGCCGGAAGGCGACGATAATTGACAGCACACCCAGGGCCAGCATGGCATAGCTGGTGAACGAAACAGCCGTAAGGACGCCCAGGGCCGGGTTGAACAGAATGCCGATGGCCAGAGCCAGCGTCAGCAAGGCAAAAACCAGCAGCCATCCCCAGCCTTTCATGCCCATCGACCGCAGGTCGAAGGCTGTGCCGATACCCGAAAAACTACGGAACATCAGCCAGAAGCCAATGTACAGAGGTAGCGTAGCAGCCGCTACCAATGGGTAAGTTAGCAAATAAAAACCAATGATGAGGTCAATAATGCCACCCACCAAATACCAGCCCCAACCTGACAGCGTGTCGCGGTTACTGATCGAAAAGAGCGTGTTCATGATGCCACTGACCAGAATGGCAACCGCAAAGTACAAACTCAGTCCGGCATAACTGGTGACCGGATAAACCAGTATCAGTACACCAACCACCAGCAGCAGAATACCGCCGATCAGGTACGTCCACCAATAGCGGACGGTTTCTTTAACATCATCAACGTATGTAGTAGTCATTGTTTTACTTGTTTAGGTTAACGAAAAATCAGTAAAAGACAAACCAGGCTTGTTAAAGGGCTTCTTCTTTTTCCCGGAGTTCGGCCAGTTTAGCTTCCTGTTTATCAATGCGATCCTGTAAATGTTCTCGTTTCTTCATCCGCTCTTTTTCGTCGACGTCAATGCGCCAGTCCTCGTATTTTCTCCGCTGGTTATCTAACCAGGTTTGGTATCGATCTTTTTGCTCAGTTACTTTTGCTTTAACCTTCGCATTTATTTCGTCCCGTTTTGCTTTCCACTCCGCAATTTTTGCCTCGAACGCGGCTTTATCAGCGGCATTTGCCGCGGCCATGTCCGCTTCTGCCTGGTCGATCTTTCGATTTATTTCATCAATTTCTGCCTGATTGGCTTTGTCAATTTCTGCATTAACATCCAGCCGCGTCACCTGCCCGCCAAACGGTTTCAGCACCGAATCGACCGGTGCGAAGGCGTCTTCCCACAGGTGAGCCACCAGCATGGTTTGCTCGCCCTGGAGTTTTTTGGCGAAGTCATCGAGGTAATCATCCATGTCGACCGACTGGGCCAGATCGCCGGTTGCACCAATGAGCAGGCCTGCCGAGCCGCCCAGTAATACGCCAACCGGTCCGCCCAGCAGACCCAGTAAGCTGCCCAGCAAGGCCCCACCAGCCATACCCGCGCCTACTGTTTCGCCTTCCGACGATTTAACCGAAGCGTTCCCATGCCCGTCATTACCAATCACGTAGATTTCGCCCAGCGATACGTCGGAATCACTGTCCAATTTTTCTAAAGCCCGCTGAGCCGCAATTGCATCCGTTTCGTTCGCGAAGACTGCCTGAATAATCGTTTCCATACTGCGTAGAAAATGTTTAACTGTGAAAAAATAAATAAATACTCAATTAGACATTGGTCTGATAACCGGAGCAAATGGTTCTGAAACAGCCTGACCCGTTTGCGTTCCTGAGTTGATTTAGAACCGCCGATATGCCTGATTGATGAACTTGTATGCGTGAAATATTCCTTAGAATATTTTATTATAAATAGTTAAGTTATTGATTATCAAAATTTTATATAGTTGTATAGTATTGATAAGAACATATTGTTTCTCCCAAATAGTGGAGTTATCCGTCTAATAAATAAAATATGTTTGACCGGGCTGTGCTGTCTTTCTCCACAACTCGTTAACTTGCCTATAATCAAGCAGATACGCAATGATGAACACGATTATTATTAATCAGGAAAATCAAAGTCATCTGCTGTTGACGGTGAGTCGAGCGCTGGTAACGGTCGGCACACGCGACGACTTGTTTCGCGTTATGGATGATGCCCTGAAGCCGTTGGTGAATTACGACGATAGCGGGCTGTTTATTTATAACAACGACTGCTCCGCTCTCTGGCCGTTGATGTCCGTTCAGCCAAACCTTAACCATCGGCTGTATGATTACCTTTTTAGAAGGGCATCGCCTATCGATGACTTCTTCCACCAATTTTGCTCCAACAAAGCCATTACGTTAAAAGTCTGGCAGCAAGCCGACCTGCTGACACTAAATCAGTATCCACCAATTCAATATATGCTGGAAACAGGTGTTCAGACGTTTATTGCCATCAAACTTATCTGGGCTGGCCGGTTGCTGGGCCATTGGGGTATCACCTATAATCTCCCGCTCGATCCTGACCCGACTCAATTACTTTTTTTAGAGTCCATCACCCAGCAATTGGCCCTGGCAGTGGCCAATGTGCTGGCCAATGAAGCGGTGGCCGCCCTTGAGTATGAGAAAGCGCTTGAAGTGGCTGTCGGCCAGGCGCTGCTGACTTACGACGACTGGCCGGCCATGATCACCGCCCTCGCTCGTGAATTGTACGAGCGATTGTCATTCCAGATGATGGGGATTCTGCTCAACACGGCGACCAACAAGACGGAACAGTCCTATGAAATTACATTACAGGCCGATGGTAGCTGGCTTTGCCAAGATGGAACAAAGTGTCTTGAGCAAGTTGTACTAACTGATAATCAACACATTGATCTGTTCACCAGCCGCCAGGCTGCGTTTCGCGAACCAGCGATCCAGGTAGGCGACGGTTACGATAAACACTGTCAGGAAAATCGATTCTCAGCCCTTCTGCGCGAGGGATACGGATTACGGTCTGGCCTTTATCTGCCAGTACCGCTCAAACACTGGGGTGTGGCGTCGCTGTTTCTGGGTAGCCGGGCGGGTTACGCGTTTACCGAAACCGATTTGGAGTTGCTCGTCCGGCTGCGTTCGCAACTGGCCCTGAGTTTAGAGAATTACTTAGCATACACCGAGATTGCCCGATTAAAGGAAACGACAAAAATGAATATAGCTACGTTTCAGCAGGCACTCGACCAGGTTAAGGCGGTGGTTAGCCAAAGTCCGACGTTGCTCACTTTTTTCCAGCAATTAGTACCCGAAGTCGTTTCCACGTCGCCCGAATCAACCAGTCCGGCCACCCTGCGCGACGTTGAACGAAACGCCATCATCAGTGCGCTTCAGAAAACCGGCGGGCGCATTCGGGGACCCGGTGGGGCCGCCGAGTTACTGGCCATCGAACCAAATACACTCGATGCCCGAATGCGTAAATTAGGGATTGTGAAGGGGGATTTCAGTAAGAAATCAACTTAAAAAAATAGTTTCCTTAAATGCGAGAGCCGGACCACCGATGCTGTGGCGTCTCTACGCTTAGCTTTTCTTTTGTTTATTTGTTGTCGCCTGTTTCGCCGACATGGCCGCAATGGCCACAACCAGTCGGTCGAGGTCTTTCGGGCTGTGGTAAACGTGGGGCGTCACCCGAACGCCATGAATGTTTTCCCAGTCGATGGGCGAGGTATGAATTTTGTACTTGCCCAGTAACTGGCTCTCAATCTCGGCGGGTTTCATACCGTCGATAGAAAACAGAGCTACAGCTCCGGCAAATTCAGGTTTGAGCGAGGTGTGGATTTTAACGCCCGGCAGGTCTTTTACCCGCTCAGCCCAGTAATTTTTGAGGTAATGCGCCCGGGCAAACTTGCGGGCTGTACCGATGCTGTTGTGAAAATCGACCGCCGTACCAATCGCCATTTCCGAGGCAAATGAGCGGGTGCCAAGGCTCTCAAATTTACGAATGTCGGGGCCATCAGGTTCGTTGTTGGAGAGCAACGCCCACACATTTTTAATTTTTGGCTGGCGAATGTACAGCATTCCACTGCCGAAGGGTGCACAGAGCCACTTGTGCAGGCTGGTGGCGTAATAATCCGCGCCGAGGTCGGGTATTTTAAAGTCGAAGAGAGCAAACGAGTGGGCACCGTCGGCAATGACCTCAATGCCGCGCTTGTGGGCTTCGTCAGCAATCTTTCGCACGGGCATCACCTGCCCTACCCAGTTAATCATGTGGGTCACGTGCACGACTTTGGTGCGGGGCGTAAAGGCGTTTATATATTGCTGAGCCAGTGCATCTTCGTTTTCGCTGGGCAGTTCTAAGTTGAGGTAAACGAGTTTGATACCGTCGCGTTTTTCGCGCTGTTTCCAGGCATTCAACATGTTGGGGTAGTCCTGTTTCGTCAGCACGACCTCATCGCCGGGTTTCAGATTTAGCCCAAAAATGACTGTATTCAGTCCCTCGGTGGCATTGCGATTGATGGCAATTTCTTCGACTGAGCAGCCGCCCAGATCGGCCAATTTCTCGCGCAGAGCTTCGCGTCCCTGGTCCAGAATTCGCCACATGTAGTAGGACGGCGCTTCGTTGCAATACTGATAAAACCGAATATGGGCGTCCTGAACGACTTTCGGCTGTGGGCAAACACCGCCATTGTTGAGGTTGAGCAGGTTAGGCGATACTGTATATTCCGACTTCACCCACGCCCAGAAGTCTTCGTCTTGCGCCCATTTGGTGGCGGATTTCAATCCGACATCAGAAGTGGAAATAGGACTGGCGAAGGTTTCGGGTAAAAACTGGGGCAGCGTCAGTGCTGTGGTGGCTGCGGCTGCGGATTGGCGAAAGAAGGTTCGGCGCGAGGTCATGTAGCTTATCAGGTTGAGGATGAATGAGATAAGGTAAAACTACACGTTTTCGCAAACCAACGCAACAGAAAATGCATTCGCATGGAGTTTGTAATACCGAAGCTCCAGCTTCGGCAGAGAATAACTCATGCAATTGAGCTACTGCCGAAGCCAGAGCTTCGGTATTACAGATCAGTTGCTACCTATTACGCCATCAACACTTCTTTAGAACGTGTTGGGGAATTGAGAAAGATTGAGAGTCGTGTCAACTTTGTAGCGACCAAGCAGCAAAGTGATGACCAAACAGTTCAGCAAACTGACCGACCCTCAATGGGCCGCAATTTCGCCTT